>QWCH01000017.1_pt1 | contig 259016 bp, 240 predicted proteins | sample 1972671 | NCBI WGS metagenome assembly QWCH01 (sample SAMN09866713, study PRJNA288562) | Human gut metagenome isolate term3_stool, whole genome shotgun sequencing... | isolation source: gut | host: Homo sapiens | place: USA: California | reverse complement strand
TATCCTTCATTTGAATGAGCGACAATTAATATGCATTGTAAGATAATAAAGAATTATCCTTCAAATACAGAGATAAACCCTCCATCAATAAATCTGATGAAGGGCTTAATTTATTAAATTGCCAACTTATTACGCGGATGCTTTGCCGTTAAAATGTCTCTCTGCTTGCTGGATGCAACATGTGTATAAATCTGTGTTGTAACAATAGAGCTATGGCCTAAAAGCTGCTGGATATATCGAATGTCCACATCTTCCTCCAGCAGCAGCGTCGCAAATGAATGACGGAACATATGCGGCGTGATATGAAGCGCAATCCCCTGCCGATCCACATATTTATTGATCATGAAGCGAACCGATTGTTCCGAAAGCCGCCGGTTATCCCGATTCACAAAAAAGAAACCCGATTCTGAGATCGCTTGAGAATGCGCGGATTGATATCTCTTCAAAATCTGCAACACCTGAGGATTCCCAATCTGGATAACCCGCTCCTTTGATCCCTTCCCCAAAACACGAACGGTCATGTTGACGAGGTCTACATCCCCCTCCCCCAGTGAGCACAATTCTGACACACGAACCCCCGTTGCAAATAACAGCTCCAATACCGCCGTATTCCGGAGCGCCGATCGGCTTTGATATGCGGTTCGGGCATCTTTTAAATCATCATAGGCCGCAGATAACAACGTTTGAATCACATGGATCGGAATCGTCCGGGGCAGGAGACGCGGCCCCTGATACTTTATTTTCAGCTTGGAGAATGGGTTCTGTTCGATGATCTCTTCATATTCCAGCCAACTGCAAAAGGCTTTCAGGCAGGCAATTTTCCGTTTCACCGACTTCGGCTGATATTCTTTATGGAGATGAACATAATAGCGGGATAGGTTGCTTTTATGCAGCGCTTCCTCTATCCCCTGCGCAAATTGAAGAAACTGTGATAAATCAATTCGATACGCTTTCAGTGTATGGGGGCTTAAATTTTTTTGGTATTCACAGTATTCTAAATAATCCCCAATGGTTTTTTCGAGTTGCAGCATTCATCGTTCCTCCACTTCGTTTGATCGATGGAGCTATTATGAATGCTTCACGGGACGTTGTCGAATGGCGTTTCCAGTTCTGATTTTTCCGTCTATTTCAGTGCATTATGGGACAAAAATATCGAAGAGCAAAACACAAATGCTAAACAGATCAAAGAAGGGTAACAAACTACTAACAAAACTAAAAATGATAGAGAGTATAAGCAAAAAGCTAGTGGAATTTATAGGCCACTGGCTCTTTGTGTTTATTTTTAATTCTTGTAATATAAATCCATTATTTAAACAGGCTGTACTATCTTCATTTAACAAATGGTCGATCGTATGAAGCCAGAAACGGAGCTTTTCTATGATAAAAACGGTTTACTATTAAATGAACTGTTGCTCCAAATCTTTAATCGAATGGTTCTTCCAAACACATTATCAGATTCTTCCCTTCAAAAGCGTCTTTTAGGAAAGATTTTATGCTGTATATTCTTTGGTTTTTGATTTATTTTATGGCTACCAGCTATTTTAATCGGAACGTGGAGCAGCTATGTTGTTTGCGCCGGTTTGCATATTGTTTCCCTCTCGATTGCGTTCGGCCCATTGGGAAAACACTATTGCGAATCTTCAATCATGTGCGAAAACTGGATATCAAATGGAAACGGGAATATTTGCATCCTATATTTCAGGAAGTCTATCAGAAAATCTTCCAGTAACGATATAAGTTACCTAAAATTAAAATCTATATCATCGATCGTTTGACCGCTAACGCACTTGCTATAGGCAGGTATACAATTACCGTGACGCGGGGAGCCGTTTAAACATTCAGCGAAAAAGAATCCTTGACTATGAAATCACCCATACCAACTTCAGACATACAAAAAAAGCGCTGTTGAATACGGTTGGCAACAGCATCTTCTCCGTTTTTTGTCATCATCATGAAGATTTTTTTGACGCTGATGGATTTATTCATGGGCGTTGCCAAATTTGAGTTCTGTGAGGGCCGAACCGTGATCGATACGCTAGATACATACCGTACAAGCGCTCTTACATACGTTTTACCATTCCAATTTTTTAGAATGGTGGCGTGATGGATGAGCAACGTAAAAAAGCAAGCTCCTGTTAACATCCAATGTATTTTTTCCGATTCCGGTGAAGAGCCGGAACAGATCATCCGGCAATCCTTTCTGTTGTTTCTGCAATGCTGCCTTGATGAAGAGGCGCGTCCCCATGTCTGACATCAACAAACAACCGCTTATTTCTGGAGGTACGATATGTATTTAGAAATAAGCAAGCCAATGGACTATCGTGTTGGGCTATACATCCGGCTATCCAAAGAGGATGACAGGGAGGGGCAATCGGAGAGCGTTGCAAACCAGCTTTCCATGCTCACCGAATTCGCCAGCCAGCAGCGCCTTGACGTATACGATACTTACATCGACGATGGCTGGAGCGGCACCAATTTCGACCGCCCCGCTTTTCAGCGGCTCATTGCTGACATTGAGGCGAAAAAGGTCAACATGGTCATTACAAAAGACCTCTCCCGCCTGGGGCGTGATTACATCATGACAGGGCACTATATGGAGCGGTATTTCCCGGAGCACCGGGTGCGCTATCTCTCCCTGCTGGACGGCGTCGATACGGGCGTGGATTCCACCGCGAACGATATTACCCCCTTCCGTGCCATTATGAACGACATGTACGCAAAAGATATCTCCAAGAAGATTTCCAGCGTCAAACACGACAAGCAGCGCAAGGGATTATTCATCGGCGGCAAAGCGGTATACGGCTACAAGCTGCATCCCACCGAGAAAAACAAGATCATCATCGATGAGGAAGCGGCTCCCATCGTACGCCGGATTTTTCAGATGGCGCTGGAGGGGATGTCCTGCCGTCAAATCGCGGTGAGGCTCAACGAAGAGGGCGTTCCCACGCCAGCCGCTTATGCGGGGATTGCCGTTTCTCATCCCGGCCCTTATTCCGGCCTGTGGAGCAGCGAGCGCATTTCCGACATGCTGCAAAACGAGACCTATATTGGCAACATGGTGCAGGGCCGCAGCCGGAAGCTCAGCTATAAATCCAAGAGGTGTGTCCGGCAAGACCCGCAGGATTGGGTGATCGTAGCAGGGACGCATGAGCCAATGATCAGCCCGGAAACCTTTAAAAAGGTGCAGCTTCTGATCAGCAGCCGCAAAGCGACCCGTTCCCGCACCTACGATTTTCCGCTGAAGGGCCTGATCTTCTGCCATGAGTGCGGCTATCCGCTGGCTGTAATCAACCGCAAAAACGCGCGTGGCGAAGATCGGCTTTTCTTCATCTGCCGTACCTATCAGCGGTTTACAAAGGCAGGCGTTTGCACCTGCCACTCCATCAAGGAACAGACGGTGACAGATGCGGTCATGCAAAAAGTGCGGGAGGTCTGCGCGCAATATTTGCAGGCGGAGCAGCTGCTCCCCATCGCGGAGCAGGAGCTTGTAAAAAGGAAAGAAGACGCAGAAAAAGCAGCGGAGCTTGCCAGCCTGAAAGCAAAGCTGGAAGCCTTAACCGCCCATCTGGACAGAATGTATCTCGATAAACTTTCCGGCCTGCTGGCTGAGCAGGATTTTGACCGTATTTACCGGCATGTCCGGGAGGAACGCGCCGCGCTGGAACAGCGCCTTAGGGAGATGGAAAAGCCGGACTTCTCCCCTGCCAGGCAAGCCGAGCTGGCGAAAGCGCTGGTGCATCGTTTCCTCGATACCGCGACGGCTAACCGGGAGTTGCTCGTCAGCCTCATTGAACGGGTGGAATTGACCGAAGAGAAAAATATCATCATTAAATTTCGTTTCAGGCAGTTACAGGGTTATTTTCAGGAATAATCGTTTACAACAGGCGCGGCGCGATGTATCTCGCATTGAAAAAAAAGCGCTCGAAAAGCTGAAACGAAAGTTTGACACGGGCAGCGCTTTGGCAAAGCAGAAGTTGCCGTAATCCTCCGGCAGCCTGATGCGTATATTCGTGCATGATGCAACGCGCCCGTATCCGTAAGCGATTCTTTTCTCTGCCTTTCGCCATCAGCCTTCCTTCAAATAGGAGTAACGCCAAAATACTGAGAGAGTTCCTTCCGCAGCCCATCCGGCTCCAAAAAATCGAAGATAAACTCCTTACGCAGCAGCTCAAAGGGGATATACGCATTATATTTATGCTCGATCTGCACTTTTTCCGGCAACGGCAGGCCGCTGAGATCATCCGATTCCACTGCAATCTCCCGCAGAGCGCTTTCGATCCGCGCTCTCGCATTCGGCACTTTCTCACTAAAGGTCACCTCTAGATAAACGCAGGTCCGCCACAGAATTTTACTCTTGAAGCCGCGCTCTAGGAGCATAAAATGCAGGGTAAAGAGCTGCCGTGTGCCAACCCAAGGGAAAATTGCATACTTATTTTCGGATAGCTGCGTAACGACGTGATTCAGAATGCCGGAATTTCGCGCCAAATAGCGAATTTCCTCCAGCCTCTCCCGACAGGAATCGCTCAAATAGGCATACTGCTCCCCGCACAGTAAAATATACTTCATCTTCTGAACCAGCGTGGTATGCAAATCCGCAGTGAAGTCCACATCCCAATCCACAGTCGAGATACCCGGCACCAGCTTGACAAATAACACCTTGGCCTTCTGGTTCACCTCCAGCGTTTCCCACGTTCGCCCAGCAAGGGCAAAACGCGTGCCCTGCGGGTAGATTTTATCCACCGTGCCGATTGAGCGGTTTTCATCCTTCACCAGATAATACTCGGGCACTTGGAACACCGCGAGGAAATGATAATCGCTGACCACCTTCTCCCCTGCACGGCCGATGATGAGCCCGCCGCTCTCCATCTTTTGCAGATGGCCGATCAAAAGCAAATGCCGGAGCAGGATGCGGTAATCCTCCTGTGGGATCTCTTGAAAACAGGATAAACGCAGGACAGCACCCATCAGCTCCCGCGCCGTGGCCTCGCCCGCGGATAATAGATAGCTCATCGTTTGATGATAAAGCATTGAATACGGATACCGGCCCGGCGTGAGGGGCTCCACCCACTTTTGCTTTGTATACAATTCGATAATAGCGATCATGCGCAAAAAGCTCCAATTGATCGGCCCCAACTGATCCGCCGCAGTAGTGTGCACATCGTCCATGAAAGTGAACAAAATCTGTGGAATCTGGCCACGCCGGCCGCAGCGGCCCAATCGCTGCGCAAAACTTGAAACCGTTGCGGGCGTGCCGACCTGCACAACCTGATCCAGAGAGCCAATATCAATACCGAGCTCCAGCGTGACCGTCGCCCCCGTGACGAGCTTCTCCTGCGCGGATTTCATTTCATCCTCCGCCTGCTCGCGCAGGACGGCAGAAATATTCCCATGATGCACTCGGTAAACATCGGGTGTTTTATTCTTCAGCGCAAGCTGCCGCAAATGCGCCATGACAAGCTCCGTCTCCTCCCGTGAATTGGTGAAGAGGATGGTTTTCCGGTCCAGCGTCATGCGGTAGAGGTATTCATAGTGCGCGGCCTCGCCCGCATCCAGCGCGCCATCCGGCGTGGTTTGATCCGCCCTCTGGAAGCGCTGCACCAACAGCCGGATCTTCTGCTTTTCCGCACCGCATACCGGAGCCGCACAACTGCGGCCGGTGCCGGAATTGAGCCAGCTTTGCGCAACGGTCAGATCGCCCAGCGTGGCAGAAAGCCCAATCCGCCGCGGCACAACGCCCGCAAGCCTTTGCAACCGTTCCAAAAGGCACAGCACCTGCACGCCGCGCACATCGCGCATAAAATAGTGCACCTCATCAATGATGACAAAGCGCAGGTCGTAAAACAGCTTGACACATGCGCCGCGCTTATGGATGAGCAGGGATTCCAGCGATTCGGGTGTAATCTGCAAAATTCCCTCCGGATGCTTCAAAAGCCGATTCTTCTCCGCTTGAGAGGCGTCCCCATGCCATTTGCAAACAGGTAGATTGGATTCCGCCAGCAGATCATCCAGCCGCTTGAACTGATCATTAATCAGCGCTTTCAGCGGGCTGATATACAAAACCCCCACCGAGCTAGAGGGATGGTGATACAGCTCCGTCAACACCGGCAAAAAGGCCGCCTCCGTTTTGCCGGAAGCCGTGCCGGAGGAGAGCAGGAGGTTCTCATCCGTATCGAAAACGGCATGACAGGCAGCCACCTGGATCTCCCGCAGCTCCGTCCAATTGTTCGCATAGATATAATCCTGAATATACGGCGCAAGCCGGTGAAACATATCCCCCACGCCATGCCCTCCTCTATTTATAAATCAAACTCCAAAAACGGTTCCTCCTCCTGCGCTGCATCAGCCAGCACAAAGCTGCTGCTTCCGAGGATTTCCTGCGCGGTGCTGGAGGGGTTTTGGTATAGAATATTAAGAAATTCGATAAAATCTCGGATAATCTCCCGCGGCGTGATGTGCGTATCCGCGCCCACGCGATTATACTCTGCGCTTAAAAACGCCACCAGCTCCTCCTGCGTGAGCTTGGGTTCATAAGAGAAGAGCTGGCCGTGCATCTGCACGAGCTTCTCGATGAGCACATACATTTCTTCATAGGTAAGCATCTTCAGCCGGATAATTGGCGACAGCATATCCTTGACCGTGTCGGACGCGAACCGGCCCTCCGACAACCGGGAGCGCAGCGCCTCATAGCTGAACACGCCCTTATACTTATCCTCTATGCACTGCGGGGTTCCGCCGATCAAAAAGCCGATGTGCTGCGCCTTGCCCTGCAAAACGTCGTTATATATGGTAAGAATTTTTTCATAGTTGCTCTGGCGGGTGGCTGAATGTGGAATTTTAAAGAGATTCACCAGCTCGTCGATGAGCACGAGCATGCCCCGGTAGCCCGCATAAACCATGAATTCGGCAAAAATTTTTAGAAAATCATACCAGGTATCATCCGTGACAATAAAATTGATATTCAGCTCGCGCTTCGCTTCGGTTTTGGTAGGGTATTCGCCCCGGAACCATTTAAGCACGTTTGATTTAAGCGAATCATCGCCACTGAGATAGGCTTCATAATACAGCAAAACAGCCTTTGCGAATTCAAAACCGTTAACCATGCCTTGCAGATTGCCGGTTACCTGATAAACTTTCTGTTCGACCAGCCGGTCAAAAGCGGGGTCGCCGGGCAAAACACCATCTTCAGCGGCAACTGCGGATTGGATGCCGGAAATCCAGCGCTCCAGAATCAGCGGCAGCGCGCCGCCATCCGGCTTGGTTTTGGTGGACATATTTTTCATTAATTCTTTGAAGGTGGCAAGCCCTTGCCCCTTGGCGCCGACGAAGCGCCGCTCAGGCGACAGGTCGGCATCCACCACCACAAAGCCTCGCTCCGTGGCATAATTGCGGATGGTTTGCAGCAGGAAGCTTTTACCACTGCCGTATTTGCCGACGATAAAGCGAAAGGCCGCGCCGCCATCCGCTATGATATCGATATCCCGAAGCAGCGCGTCGATTTCCCGGTCGCGGCCCACTGTGATATATTCTAGCCCCACCCGCGGCACAACGCCGCCCTTAAGCGCGTTGAGAACCGTGCTGGTGATCCGCTTGGGCGGATTCGTCTGTTTCACTGAACATCACTCTCTCCAATTCGTCTTTATATTCCTCAAATACTTCCAAAACATCTGTGCAGTCTATTATCGTATCCTCCACCGTGTCAACAGCCTTTTCATTGATGCCGTCTACCAGCACCTCCAGCATGATTCGGCGGCTTTTCGCATATGCGGAAAGCTCGGCCACAGATGCGCCGCGCAGGGCCCTGCAAAGCGCCTCCCTCTCGGCTGCATCCAATGAGGCGGCAAAATGATCCCACGCGCTGCCTTCCGCTTGCATGGGCAGGCTAGTGTGAAGCTCCTGTGAACCGGGTTCGGCGGCAGGAGAAGGATCGGCCTCTCCTTCTTTTAACAAAGCGTTTTCGTCTGGCCGCGAGTTATCGCCTACCGCCTGCGCTTTCTGCTCAGCTTCCGGGTTCACCAGCAGTTTTTCCTGCGTGATCTGGGCCCGCTCCCGAATCTGCGCGAGCTTCTGCGGATCCACGGTGACCGTTTTGCGCTTCGAGGCTTGATAGTGCGCCCGTATCGCTTCATCGATGCAGTGAAAAAAGCTCGCCCCGCCATCTGGCAAGCGTGTCAGCTCCGAGAGATCTATTTTGCCCTGATCAGCCTTGATCTGATACCGAAAGCCGGTAGCCTTCCGATAAAACTGCTCAATCCGCTTGAGCATATAGCCGATCATCTGCCTGCCGTTTTCCCGGCACACCCGATTTTTTGAGGCTGTCCAGCATTCACCGTGAAAACAGTAAAGCTCTGTGTCGGAAATGCGCACGGTTTTGCCCGGCTCTATCCCCGCAAAATCGGGGTGGTATAAAGCCTTGCGGTAAGGCTTCCACAAATTCCCCTTCCGCCCGGCAAAAACAAGCTCGGCAAATGTAAGGCCAAAGGCCTGCATCAGCGATTCCACCGCTTCCATCACCTGCTGGAAGCAGGAGCGGAGAACAGGCTCCGTTTCCGCCGACCAGAAGATGGATTTTTGAAACGGATAGGCCGAAAACGGCGCATAGCGCTCAAAATAACCGGTTGCTTGCTCCGGCTGATAAAAGTTCTGCAAAAGCGGATGCTCCCGCACGAGAGCAGCAAAGGAACAGGAAAAAGCATTGACAATAAAATAATCCTTCACCCATTCCGCCAGATAGCGGTCAAGCTTCGGCTCAAACGCCCGATAGGCCTCCCAAAGCGCCAGAAGCTTAGAGAGCCCATCCCGGCAATCCGCTACGCCAACGTTATTCAGCAGCTCATAAAGATAGACAAACACATAGGAAAAGGATGTTTTCCGGATAACCCCCTTGCGGACATTGGTACGCCAGGTAAAATAGGTACGCAGCTGTTCATAGCCCATGGATTGGTAATCGGGAAAATACATAGAGAAGGGCTCTTCCTCCCTATAATCATCCTCAAAATCCGCCATCAACTTTGCCTGCCTGTAAAACAACTCTGCCTGCATCCTGCTATATTGGCTTTTAGAAAACCAGATGCTGCGCGAGAGGCGGCGCATTTTTAAAAAGCGGCGGCGGATTTCCCTCTCCTGCGGATCGGGCAGGCGGAGCGTCTGGGGAGCGGGGGGCTCCTGCACTGGGGCCGTGTGGTCCTCTTCCACCGTAATTTCGGCAAAGTCCTGGCCGGTGTTTGCATGCTTTTTCTGTTTCATTTGGGCGACCCACTCGTTGACATAGCGGATGATCTCTTCCTTGCTCTGCGCCATTGCAAACACCTCCAATTATCCGAACTTATGTTCTGCCCCATTGTAATCCACCGAAGGGAAAAAGGCAAGCAAAAAAAGAAAAAACGGTTCCGAAGGATCGGAACCGCTGCAACATCCTAATTCCTATTGCTCATCCCGCAGCACCATCTCCGCGCAGCGGATACCATCCACCGCCGCCGACACAATGCCGCCCGCATACCCAGCGCCTTCTCCGCAGGGGTAAAGCCCGCGCAGGTTCGACTGCAAAAATTCATCACGCAGAATGCGCACCGGCGAGGAAGAGCGCGTTTCCGGCGCGGTAAGCACCGCATCCGGCAGGGCGAAGCCCTTGAGCTTTTGATCCATCTGCACGAGCGCGGCACGCATCACCTCAATCACGCGCGCGGGCAGCACCTGGGCAATATCGCCCAGCAAAACGCCGGTGGGGCAGGTCGGGCGCACCGCGCCGAGCTCATGGGAGGGCCTGTCCGCCAAAAAATCGCCGACGAGCTGAGCCGGCGCCGTATAATCCCCGCCGCCAAGCCGAAAAGCCGCCTGCTCAATCTTTCGCTGGTCGTGCATGCCGGCCAGAGGATGATCGCTTGAAAAATACGCCGGTTCAATGCCGACAAGGATCGCGGAATTCGCATTTTCCCCATCTCGCGCCCATTCGCTCATCCCGTTGACTACCACGCCGCCCTGTTCGCTCGCCGCGCACACAACCGTGCCCCCCGGGCACATGCAGAAGGTATACATCCCCCTGCCATGCGGCGGATGGCAGGCAAGCTTATAATCCGCCGCACCGAGCGCCGGGTGGCCTGCAAACCGCCCATACTGCGCACGGTCGATCAGCTCCTGTGGATGCTCAATGCGCGCGCCGATAGAAAAGGGCTTTTGCATCATCTGAATCCCTTGCCTATAGAGCGCTTCCACCGTATCCCGCGCGGAATGGCCGATGGCGAGGATCACCGCATCGGTTTCGAAATCGACCTCACTGCCCTGCGCATCACGGTAAGTAATGCCATGCACCGCGCCGTTAGCGGCGATCACGCGGAGAAGCCTGCTGGAAAACAGAACGGTTCCGCCCAGCGACACAATTTCCTCCCGCATGGATTTGACAACCGCGCCGAGACGGTCTGTGCCGATGTGGGGTTTGGCGTCATATAGAATCGCCTGCGGGGCGCCGTGGGAAACGAATTCCAGAAACACCTTGCGGCAGCGCACATCCTTGATACCGGTGGTGAGCTTGCCATCGGAAAACGTGCCCGCACCGCCCTCACCGAACTGGACGTTGGAGCTTTCATCAAGCGTGCGCGTGCGCCAGAAATCCTTTACATCCTGCGTGCGGGTATCCACATCTCGCCCGCGCTCCAGCACGAGGGGACGATACCCGGCGCGTGCGAGCGTGAGCGCTGCAAAAAGGCCCGCTGGGCCGAGGCCGACCACAACGGGGCGCAGCTGGGAATTGCGCGCTGCCCGGGGCGGTTCATACCGGTAAGGCTCCGAGGGCTGTACGCGCGGCCCCTTCTGGCGGGCAAGCAGCTCCTCTTCGCCGCGGTCGAGCGATACGTCGACAGAATAGACGAAGAAAACGCCCTCCTCCTTTTTGCGGGAGTCAATGGATTTCCGCACGACCTCCAGCGATTGAATCCGCTTCCGGTCTATTTTTAAAGCTTTTGCTGCCGCCGGATAGAGCGACTGCTCAGCCGCCGCGTCCAGCGGTAATTTGATTTCATTGATTCGAATCATTATGCAACATCCTTGTTCTACCGATCATCCAGCAGCCTGCCCTTTAATCAGCTTTTGTGCCGCGCTCCGCCCGGCAAGCCTGCCGGACGACCAGGCCCATTGGAGATTAAAGCCGCCGCAGCCTGCATCCACATCCAGCACCTCGCCCGCCGCGTAAAAGCCCGGCTGGGACAGCGCCTCCATCGTTTCAGGCTGGAAGGCAGCGCGCTGGGCGCCGCCAATCGTTACTTGTGCCGCAGAAAAGCCGCGTGTGCCGGTGGCGGGAAAACGCCATCCCTTCAGCAACCCTGCAACAGCCCCAATCTCCGCCTTTTGCAAAGATCCAATCGGCCGAGAGAGCAGGTCAATCCCCGCCTGCTTCAACAAAACCTGCCCTACCCTCTTCGGGAGAAGCCCTGTGAGCAGATGCTCCGCCGCAAGCTCCGGGTTGTGCCGAATGCGGCCTGCGAGGTAATCCGCCGCCTGGCCGTGCGAAAAAGCTGGCAGCAGATCGAGCACCGCCTCCATCCGCCTCCCTTTTTCCAGGGAAACAAACCGGGAAAGCTGCATAGCCGCAATACCCGAGAGGCCAAACTCTGTGAATTGGATTTCACCGCGCTGGGACGCGAGCGTTTCCCGCCCCGCGGAAAGGGAGATTTCCGCATGCACGCGCATCCCCTTGAGCGCCTTCACCCGCTTAGGCTCCGTGGTGATCTGCACGAGCGACGGGAACACTTCTGTCACAGGGATATGGAGGGCGCGCAGCAAGCCGTAGCCGGAGCCGTCGGAGCCGTGCTGGGGCGACGCCTTGCCGCCGCAGGCGAGGATCACCGCATCCGCCGGGAGCGCCCCATTGATGCGAAAGAAAGGCCCTGCCCCTTTTGGGGCAGTGCTTTGGAGGTCCTCCGCCTGCGTATCACATTGCACAATCACACCCAACCGCTCCGCCTCCAGGCGCAGCGCGTCGAGCACGCTCGCCGCCTGGCGGCTCATGGGATAGATACGCCCCTCCTCCTCTTCCTCACACAAAAGGCCCATCGAGGCGAAAAAAGCCAGCGTATCGTCAACGGAGAAACGCTCCATCGCAGGGCGCACGAAATCCACCGCCTCAAAATAATCGGCTGGAGAAGCGCGCCGGTTGGTCAAGTTGCAGCGGCCGTTGCCCGTTGCAAGCAGCTTTTTCCCCACGCGGGGAAGCTGCTCCAAAACCGTTACCCGCCCGGGAATACCGGCCTGCCGGAAAGCCCGCGCCGCCTCCACAGCAGCTGCAAGGCCTGCCGCTCCCCCGCCGATGACGCAGAGCTCCGGTGTTTTACTCTTCATACCCATCCTCCTGCCTGGAGAGATAGTCATATAGATGCTGGATTGTCTGCGCGCTCACAACGTGCTCCATCCGGCAGGCATCCTCCTCCGCAATTTCCTCCGGCACGCCTAGCGTGTGATGGAGGAAATGGCGGATCATTCTGTGCCTGCGCAGCACCTGCGCGGCCCGCGTTTCGCCCTCCGGTGTGAGGGCGATCGTGCCATAGAATTCATGCTCCAGCAGCCCGGCCTCTTTGAGCGCGCCGACCGCGCGGTTGACGCTGGGCTTAGATACCTTCAGCGACGATGCAATATCCGTCACGCGCACCTCGCCGCCCTTTCGGTGCAGAATGAAAATCATCTCAAGATAATCTTCCAACGAGGCAGAAATATCATCCATTGCCGTGCTCCTTTCCACACTCCTGCGGGAACTCTCCGCAGCAAGCGCAACCGGCCCCAGAACAGCCTGTGCAGCCGGAGCACCCAGAACAGCCGCAGCCGCCCTTTCCACGTGCCTGGCGCACTTTTTGATATAGCATCACGCCCACAGCGCAGGCGGCCAACACCGCAATCAGCACATCGGCGATCCATCCCAATCGGAACACACCCTCACCTTTTTAAAATACCAGCATCAACAGCCGGCCAAGCTGATACACCACAAACGTGACCAGATAGGCGACCACCGCTTGAAAACCCAAGGCAAACACTGTCCACTTGCCGGAATTCATCTCGCGGCGGATTGTCGTCACAGCGGCGATGCAGGGGATGAACAGAAGCGCAAAGGTCATAAACGCATATGCGCCCGCCGGGGAATAAACCGCCTGCAAAGCAGCCGTCAACCCGGCTCCGCTCGCCCCGTAAAGGATGCCGAGGGAGCTTACCACCTGCTCGCGCGCGATCAGGCCGCTTAAAAGGGAGACGCTGGAGCGCCAATCCCCAAAGCCCAGCGGCTGAAACACAGGCGCAATTGCCGTGCCGATCACGCCGAGGATGCTTTGCGAACTATCCTGCACATGGTGAAAAGAGAAATCAAAATATTGCAGCGCCCACACAACAACGCTCGCGCCAAGCAGCACAGTGCCCGCCTTTGTCAAAAAATCCTTAAGCTTTTCCCACACATGCATGGTGAGCGTTTTGGCGGTGGGCAACCGGTAAGGCGGCAGTTCCATTACAAAAGGGGCGTGCCCACCTTTGAGAACGGTTTTTTGCAGAAGGAATGCACACAAAATCGCCACCACCAGGCCGAGCAAATAGATCGAGCATACGGCAAGCCCGCTCGACGCGCTGAAAAACGCCGCAATAAATAACGAATAGATCGGCATTTTGGCACTACACGACATAAAAGGAATGAGCATGATCGTCAGGCGGCGGTCCTTTTCATTCTCCAGCGTGCGCGAGCTCATCACAGCGGGCACGGAGCACCCAAACCCCATCAGCATTGGAACAAATGATTTGCCGGAAAGGCCGATCACATGCAGCGCACGATCCATAATAAAGGCCGCGCGCGCCATATAGCCGCTATCCTCCAAAATGGAGAGGAAGAAAAACAGCAGCAATATCTGCGGCAAAAAGGCAAGCACCGCACCCAGGCCCGCGATGACGCCGTCACAGACAAGGCCCGTGGCCCAATCCGCAGCGCCAATTCCGGTGAGCAGGCCGCGCACTGCCTGCGCCAGTGTTCCATTAATCAAATCGCCGACGAGATCGCTCAGCCGAGGGCCGAGCGCGCCAAAGGTGATATAGAACACAGCCCCCATGATCGCGAAGAACAGCGGGATCGCAAGGTATTTATTGGTGACAATTTTATCCACCCGGTCAGATACTGTCAAGTGCCCATCCTCATGGCCTTTTTTGACGGCCTTCTGGGTAACGGAGCAGATAAACTTATATTTTTGATCCGCAATCACCATCTCACGGTCGATATGGTCCGTTTCCAGCTCACGCACGATTGATTCCAAGCAGCTGAGCTGTGTATCGCTCAAATCCAGCTTTTCGAGCGTGGGCGCATCCCCTTCAATGAGCTTCACGGCTGACCAGCGCAGGGGAAGATCGTGCTTTTTACAATTCTCCCGAATCAAATCTTCAATCAGCTGCACCGCCTGGCGCACCGCGCCGGTATAGAGATCGGGCGGCTGGCCTAAATTGCAGTGGCGGTCCAGATGCGTATTGCTCGTTGCGTGAATTACTTCGTGCTCCGCCGTATGAATCAGCTTATGTACCCCGGTGCCCCGGCTGGCGGAAATCGGCACGACCGTAATGCCCAGCAGCGCGCTCAGCAAAGGGTAGTCGATCGTGTCGCCGCGCTTCTCCAGCATATCCACCATATTTAACGCGATCACCATCGGGCGGCCAAGCTCCGCGATCTGAAGGGAAAGGTAGAGGTTGCGCTCCAGATTCGTCGCGTCTACAATATCAATAATCAAATCCGGTTTCTCATCAATCAGATAATTCCGGGTGACAATCTCCTCCATGGAATAGGGGGAGAGGGAATAAATCCCGGGGAGGTCAACAATCGAGGCGTCCGCTTCGCTGCCAATGACCTTGCCCTCCTTTTTTTCAACCGTAACACCGGGCCAATTGCCGACATATTGATTGCTGCCTGTCACCGCATTAAAAAGCGTCGTTTTCCCGCAGTTGGGATTCCCCGCGAGCGCATAGCGATAGCTCATCCTTCAAACCATCCTTTTTGCAAAATCACTCTGAAACCTCAACCCGGATATTTTGCGCTTCCGACTTGCGGATGCTCAACTCATACCCTCTCACATTAATTTCAATTGGATCCCCCATCGGGGCTGTTTTCCGCATGACGATCACCGCGCCGGGCGTGATCCCCATATCAATAATGTGGCGGCGCACCGCACCCGTGCTGCCAAGCCCTGTCACAACGCCTTTTTCCCCAGGGCGAAGCCGGTCAACTGTTTTCAGCATCAAACACCGATCCCTTCACACTCATTTGGATATTTTGCCTGTTTACAGCGCCATAAGGCGTGAAAGGGCAAACTGCTGCTCCTCATTCAAAAAGGCCCGCCTCCCTACAGAGGAAACCTGATTTCGAAATTGTTAGCCACGGCTAAATTATAATATAGCGGAACCCTCTTTGTCAATTTATTTTATACTTTGGAGCAAAATAAAAGGTTCTAATAATTGGACAATCTGCAAAAATGCGTTGAAAAGTGTGTTCTAATCTGCGTTTACAGGTTCCGCTTTTGAAAACGCGGTTGACGGAAATACGATTTCGTATTATTATATGAACGTTAGATTGTGTTTATGGATTGCTGTTTTTGTGCAATTTGTTTGTTTTCATCAGAGATGAGGAGTGTGCGCCTTGAAGGGAATCATTTTAGCTGGAGGATCCGGCACCCGGCTTTACCCTTTGACAATGGTCACCAGTAAGCAGCTGCTTCCGGTCTATGATAAGCCAATGATTTATTATCCGCTGTCGATCCTGATGCTCGCTGGTATTCGGGAAATTCTGATTATTTCTACACCTGAGGATACGCCGAAATTTGAAGCGCTTATGGGCACGGGGAAGCAATTCGGCCTTAAGCTTTCCTACGCTGTGCAGGACAAGCCGAACGGCCTTGCGCAGGCTTTTGTCATCGGAGAAGATTTTATTGGAGACGACAGCGTTGCCATGATCCTTGGAGATAATATTTTTTATGGCAACGGTCTAGGCCATTTGCTTCGCCAAGCGGCCATCAATCCGGGGCGTGCCACGATTTTCGGCTACTATGTGGATGATCCAAGCGCTTTCGGCGTGGTGGAATTTAACGCAAAAGGTGAGCCGACCTCTATTGAGGAAAAACCGAAGGAGCCAAAATCAAACTATGCTGTGACCGGGCTTTACTTTTATGATAACCGCGTTGTGGAATTTGCGAAGGCGCTTCAGCCCAGCGCCCGCGGAGAATATGAGATTACGGATATTAATCGCAAATACCTGGAGCTGGGCGACCTTGACGTCCGCTTCCTTGGCCGCGGCTTTGCCTGGCTGGATACAGGCACGGTGGACGCCCTGATGGATGCCGCCCACTTCATCCGCACGGTTGAAAAGCTGCAAGGGATCAAAATTTGTTCCCCAGAGGAGATCGCCTATAACAAACGATGGATCACCAAAAAGGCGCTGATCTCATCTGCTGAGAAATATGGAAAATCAACCTATGGGCAGCACCTGCGCCGAGTGGCGGAGGGCAAAATCCTGTATGAAAATGCGCCGGGCAAACGTGCGCGCCGCTGGGGCTCAGATGACGACGACCCGATGATTCATGCTCTTGATTGAGCCATCGTTTATTTTCAGCGAAGTATTTTTATGAAAGACGGGGCTATGTATGAACGTCATACAAACCAAAATTGAAGGCGCTTTTTTGATTGAGCCCGACGTATTCGGAGACAATCGAGGTTGGTTTATGGAATCCTATTCCTATGAAAAATACGCTGCCTGCGGCATTCAGGTTCGTTTTGTGCAGGACAACCGTTCCCGCACTCAGCACAAGGGCACCATCCGCGGGCTGCACTGTCAGACAAACCCAAAAGCGCAGAGCAAACTGCTAACGTGTACGCGCGGCGCGCTGCTGGATGTTGCCGTTGATATTCGACACGGCTCCCCTTCCTACCTGAAGTGGATCGGCGTCGAACTGACAGAGGAAAATAAAAAGCAAATTTTTATCCCAAAAGGCTGTCTGCACGGCTTTTTGACCTTGACCGATGATGTAGAGGTGGAATACAAGGTGGATGAGTATTACGCGCCGGAAAATGACCGGAGCATCCGCTTTGACGATCCGGCGCTCGGCGTCCTTTGGGGGCTGCAACATCCGATACTATCTGCCAAAGATCAAAACGCTCCTTTGCTGGCCGAGAGTGATGTGCGTTTTATTTATCCACTGTAAAGCCCTTTTTCAAACAGAATGCATGCGATGGAGCAGCGTTTTCGCCGCTCCTTTTCTCCTATTTTTGGATGGGTTAAATTGTCATTTTTTGAATAAATGCTATTAAAAATGGGCAACAAAAGCCCGTAAAATGCTAGAATTGCGATTTGCTTTTGTTGTTTTTTCCCCGCGCACCACCCAGAAGGCGCGGGAAAAACCGGAATGGACCGCAAGGCGGCTGCCGCCCTGCGGGCACAGGTTCCTAATCGACATATTTTAAACAATAGGAAGGACTATTTTCTATGAAGATTTTGGTAACCGGTTCCAACGGCCAGTTAGGTTACGACGTGCTCAAAGAACTCCACCGGCGTAAAATCCCCTGCCGCGGGATTGATCGAGAGGAGTGCGATATCACGAATATGCCGCAGGTCATGCATTGGGTCGAAACCTACCAGCCAGACGCTGTGATCCACTGCGCGGCCTATACCAACGTCAACCGTGCTGAAACGGAGCAGACGCTTTGCATGGATATCAATTACCGAGGCAGCGCAAACATTGCCGCGGCGGCCAATAAAACGGGCGCAAAGCTTATTTATATCAGCACGGATTATGTGTTTGGCGCCTCCGGAGAGCAGCCGCTCGGCATCTATGAAGCCAAAAATCCACTGAACACCTATGGGGAAACAAAATTGAGCGGCGAAAACAGCACGCGAATCCTATGCCCACGCTCTTTTATCGTGCGCACCTCATGGGTATTCGGCATCAACGGCTCTAACTTTGTAAAAACGATGCTTCGGCTTGGCCGGGAAAAAGAAGAGATTTCCGTGGTAAGCGATCAGATAGGCTCCCCCACCTACACGGCAGACCTTGCCCCCCTGCTGTGCGATATGGCGATGACAGAGCGCTTCGGCACCTATCACGCCACCAACGAGGGCTATTGCAGCTGGTATGAATTTGCAAGAGAAATTATGCGTCTGGGGCACCTGCCTGCAAAAATCCACCCAGTTGCCACGGCGGATTATCCCAGCCCGGCTGCCCGTCCGCTAAATTCGCGCCTTTCTAAAGAGAGCCTGGATGAAGCAGGTTTTCCGAGACTGCCACATTGGAAGGATGCTTTGCAGCGGTATCTATCCGAACTGGCAATTGCAGAAGAGGAAGGGGTTCTCAAGGCCTTTTAAGCGATCCACCTAGATGCTCTATACCATCGAAAAGATAGCAGCTTTATGCAGGATAAAAATAAAAGGGCGCTGTTGCACAATGCTTTGCAACAGCGCCTTTTTATTTTTAAATCATTTTAGTCAATGACAGAATTCTGCTCTTCCTCTGCCCTGTCATCTTTCATCCCGATGCGCATTCGGTAGCAGAAATCCATGCGGAAAATTTCATCCTCAAAAATCTCATGCACTTTTTTCTCAAAACGGGACACGCAAAGCTTGACGATCTCCGGCTCCATGCGCAGCATGGTTTGCAGGCTCCCCTGGCTGAGCGCAAGGTTGATGAAACGGCGTGCGTCACACTCCTCCGTATTCGAAAAAACAATCTCACGGGTGTAGCCAAAAAATCCGCTTTCTTGAATACGGGATAAATGCTCGCTTTTCTCCCAACGTAAAAAGCTATCTGCATAATCCTTGGTAGCGCTCGCAAGCTCCTGAATCCTGCGTTGCAGGTCGTTATAAGCTTCCTCTGCCCTGCGGTCGCACACAGGCGGCCAGTCGCAGTCGTAGGTGGCAAAAATACCGCCGGGCTTTAAAATGCGATTTACCTCCTGCAACGTTTCCTCCGGCTCCATCCAGTGAAAAGACTGGGAGCAGGTCACCAAATCAGCGCATTCCGGCGCAAGCCCCGTTTCATGGGCAAAGGCATTGACAAAGCGGATATTTTGCTTCGGCACACGATGCTCCTGCGCATAAGCAATCATATCCGGGCTTGGTTCCACGCCGATTACCTCAGCCGCGGCGGTTCCCCACAGGCGGGTGGAAAGCCCCGTTCCACAGCCCAGGTCTACGACCGTTTGCGGAAAATACCCCAAATAGTTAATCAGGCAGTCCACGACAAAGCGTGGGCCGCGCGGTCGCGCCATGTGGTAGACATCCGCATAGCCCATAAAGCGCTCTGCGTTTTTTGAAACATCCATCATTGTAAGACCCCTTTACATCCTCTTTTTCATTCCAAATAATATTGCAACAGCGCGAATCATACAAAAAACACATTTTCAGCATGCATTGTAACGGGATGCACGCTTGGCCTTCTATATGAATCCTTTGCTGTGTTGGGCAACTTTCCAGGCTGTTGGACACCGATTTTTTACAAATAATAGCTGTCATTCCGTGGTATCTTCCACAAACGGTCAAACAAGGCATATCAGATACACAATTTATGAATCATCTATGGGGATATTATAGTCTAAGAACCCCCTACACGCAAGAGCATCTACAAAATCTTTCTCGCCGGAAACGACGCTCTATAAAGCGAGGCTTCTTTATACGAATTTCACGGAGCGGAGGCCTTCTTAACTACTTCTTAATGCGAAATATGCTATCATAATGCAAAAGTAAGGAAAGTAGGGATCGCCGTGTAGTAAACTCCTCCAGCAAAACATTCCATTCAAAAACAAAACTGATTCAAACCACAAAGAGGTTATCCAGTATGAAAATGAAGGAATACGGTTCTGAAAATCATCCCACTATTTTGCTCCTATGTAAAAAGGAGCCTAAAAATGAAGGATGGAATTCTCTGATTCACGCACTTGAGGAACAATATCATATTCTTCTTCCCTCTCTAAACGATACATACCAGATGCAAACCCAATATGCCAAAGCACTGCATGATATCACACAATACGTTAGCACCCATTACGCAGGGCGAATTTATGCCGTTTATGGGTTATCCGACAGTTGCGGACTTCTGCTGGCAATGCTCCGGCAAGGTAAAATACACTCTAGCAAAACGATCATAGAATCGGATGGATGTCCACCCGGATACTTTGCCTTTTCCCTTCTTCCCCCTAAGTCTTATTCAGAAAGGAGCTTTGACTTGCGATGAAAAAAACGGTTTTTGCCGGCTCGGCCACCGCTCTTGTCACTCCCATGAAAGAAGATCTGTCTATTGATTTTGACCTGTTCGGCACGCTGATTCAGGAGCAAATACGCCACGGCACGGATGCGCTTGTCGTTGCCGGAACCACTGGTGAAAGTGCAACTCTTACGGATGAAGAGCATATTGAGCTGATCCGATTTGCCGTCAAGGCTGCCAAGGGCCGCGTTCCGGTCATCGCGGGTGCGGGCAGCAATAGCACAGCCCACGCCCTCCTGCTCACCAAAGCGGCGGAAAAAGCGGGAGCGGATGCGTTGTTGCATGTTACTCCATATTACAATAAAACTTCTCAACGCGGGCTGATCGCACATTTTTCTGCCTGCGCTGCTGCAACAACGCTCCCGATCATCCTATATAACGTCCCTTCACGAACAGGTGTCAATATTCTACCTGAAACCTATGAAAAGCTAGCGCAGCTCGACAACATCGTTGCCACGAAAGAAGCTAGCGGAAATTTTTCACAAATGGCCAAAATTGCCTCCGTCTGTGGCGACAGTCTCGCAATCTATTCCGGCAACGACGATCAGATTACATCGGCGCTCGCATTGGGCGCGAAGGGCGTTATTTCAGTGCTTGCAAATCTTGTGCCGGGAGAGGTTCACAGCCTCTGCCAAGCCTTCTTCGACGGCAACGCCGCACTGAGCGATTCCATGCAGCTAAAGTATTTGGAGCTAATCGAGCGCCTCTTCAGCGATGTAAACCCTATCCCCGTGAAACAGGCACTCTGCTATATGGGAATCCCGGTTGGTAGATGTCGCCTGCCTCTCTGTGAAATGGACGATATCGCCGCGGAGCGGCTGCTCGCTACCCTGCAAAAATATGAGCTATGCAATTCAGATGAAACGCACCGGGCAGGGAGCGTGACTGTACATCATCTCCCAGTTGGCCTTCTCTGGAACATGATCGCCCTTTAACCCCTCTGTACGCCCTGTGTTTCACCGCCATGCGGTAGCTGAAACTTCTTCTGCGGGACGCCCTGTTCCCTTTTTTAATCAGGCTGCAAGGCTTCTTTTCGCTCAGCCTCAATTTGGTGCGCCAAAGCTTGCGTCGGCTCCAAGTAAGTCTCCGATCCAGAATTATCAATCACGATAAGCTCTGGTATGCTCTCCGGAGGGTTAAAATTCCGGCTGCCGACATAGTCCTCCCAATGTGCCAGTTTCCAAGTATCCCGCTCGGAGGCGCGCATCTGCATCCGTTTTCGGCAAACCTCCAGATCCGTATGCACCCAAACCACCTGAAGCCGGGCGCCCATCTCCGCCAGCCTTCGACGCATCTCCTCCAGCCATACAGGATTGCGCACCTCACGGGTAAAGGGCGCATTAACGAGCACGCAGTGGTTGAATTCCAGCGCCTCAAAGGCGATCTGGAGGATTGCGTCATATTCATAATTGCGTATATTCTGCTCAAAAAAGGCAGAGCTGCGATCAAACGGCTCGCCAGCGGCCTGAAAAATCCGGCGGGATAAAACAATGACGCTATCCTTATCAAGGTAAACACAGTTTTGCAGCATACTGGCTAACTGCTTGGCAATAAAGGTTTTTCCGCTGGCGGGTGGCGAGGTCACTAAAAGAAATGTTTTCATTGTACACGCCCTTTCGTATCCAACGCGGTATGAACTTAGTATACGACGCCAGGCGCAAATCAAACCAACGCTATGGAAAAAAGTACCCGCCGGCTCAAGCATGCCGGCGGGTGCCATTTTATTTTTTATTACGAAGCAAAGCCAATCGGTCCCATAGGATCAAAGAGATGTAACCAGCTTGCCGCACACACTTGGCCGGCGGCTATTTTTTATTACGAAGCGCAGCGAGTAACAAAACAGGGCCTGCCTTCATTGCGGGGATCTAAGAGATGCATAACGCCTATGAGAGCGCGCAGCTACCGGCTATTTTTTATTACGAAGCAAAGCGAGTAACAAAGCAAAGCCTGCCGTAACCACATAGATCATAGAGATACACATTGCCTACGAGAACAGGCGGCTCCTTACTATTTTTATAACATCTATGGATGCATCGCACGGTATTTTTTCTGCGTGGCGATCCCTCCCCGGATATGGCGCTGAGCTTTGTTAACATCGAGCACCTCCCGCACCTCCTGATAGAGCTGCGGATTCACCCGGCGCAGGCGTTCTGACACATCCATATGTACGGTAGATTTACTGATTCCGAACTCCTTTGCCGCCGCCCGTACCGTCGCCTTGTGCGCAATGATATATTCGCCGAGTTCTACGGCTCTTTCTTCCACGATACCTTTCAAGATGAGCCCCTCCGTTTTCCGTTAAAGTGAAACCTGCCTTTCTATTTCCCTCAATCTATATGCGCATACTGGGCGGATTATGTTTTCCCAAAGCGCAATTGACACCGCCCGGAAAAGGTGCTACATTGAAACAAACTCCTGATAGGAAAGGAGGCTCAGCCTTTTTTATGAAACAAGCGGAAAGCGCCCGTGCTGAATGGCTGCGGGCGATGCACAAAATTGCGTTTCCTGTGCTTTCAGCAGCAGCGGAAAACCGCCTGCATGATACCCTCCCGCTGGATAGGAAGGAGAAACAGCGCGGCGTGGCCTATCTGGAAGCCGTGGGCCGGACGATGATTGGCATTGCGCCCTGGCTGGAGCTCTCCCTCCCTCGCAGCACATCAGAGGAAGAGCGCGCTTTGCAGAAGCAATACCGGGCTTTCGCCCGCAAAGCGCTCGCCAACATCTGTAATCCTTGCGCAGCGGATTACTGCGTATGGAATCAAACCGGCGCCCTTCTCTCGCCTGACCAGCCGCTCGTCGATGCAGCGTTTCTAGCAAGCGCCCTGCTGAAAGCGCCCACTCAACTGTTTACGATCCAACCGCCGGAGGTACGCGGGAAGCTGCTCGCCGCCTTTGAACAGGCACGCCTAATGCGCCCCGTGCGCAATAACTGGCTGCTCTTTGCCGCGACGATTGAGGCGATGCGCTATCGCTTCACTGGAATCGGCGACGGTATGCGCATTGAATACGCGCTAAGCAAGCATTTTGAATGGTATAAAGGGGACGGTGCTTATGGCGATGGGGACGCATTCCACTGGGATTATTACAACAGCTTTGTCATTCAGCCGATGCTCGAGGAGGTTTCCCGCACCGCAGAGCCGCTCATTGCGGATAAGCGCTACCGTGCGCAGTTTGTAAAAAGCCTGATGCGCTATTGTGAATTGCTTGAGCGAATGATTTCACCGGACGGCTCCTATCCCTGCATGGGCCGTTCCATCGTTTACCGTACGGGAGCATTCCACGCGCTCGCCCACGCGGCGCTGAGCGGGCACCTGCCCCCTTCTCTCCCGCCCGGGCAGGTGCGCCGAGCTCTCAGCCTCGCGCTACGAAAAATGTTTTTTTCTCAGGAATTATTCGATCCAAGCGGCTTTCTGCAAAAGGGGCTTTCCGGCCGCCAGCCGGGGCTGGCGGAATCTTATATCAACACCGGCAGCCTTTATCTTTGCTCTACCATCTTTCTCCCGCTCGGCCTTTCGCCGGATGACGCCTTCTGGACGGATGCAGAACAGCCCACAACTTGGGAAAAAGCCTGGTCAGGTGCAAACCTTCCCGGCGACCACGCAATTGGATAGGCAACGGCATAAAAAGGGGCGAAATTTCCGGTTTATTGAGAAAAGACGATGACTTTTTTATCAGTTTCGTGTATAATACAAACATCTATATTTTGAGCAGAGGGAGTCGATTCGAATGGCGATCATTCGCAAAGAAGCATATTTCAACTCTTCCACCGGTAAAAATAAAATCCACTGCATGATCTGGCAAGACGATGCGGTGAAGCCCATCGCGCTATTTCAAATTGCGCATGGTATGTCTGAGCATATTGAGCGATACGACGATTTTGCCTGTTTCCTCGCTGGGCATGGCTTTATCGTGTGCGGCAATGACCACCTGGGGCACGGAAAATCTGTCAACTCCTTGGATGATCTCGGGTATATGGACGATAAAAACGGCCATATCCGCATGGTTGATGATATGCATATCCTGCATCACATCATGCACAAGCGCTACCCTGACCTACCCTATTTTCTCTTTGGCCACAGCATGGGTTCCTTCCTTTCCCGCTCCTACGCCGCACACTTCGGCAAGGAGCTGGCAGGTGCAATCTTCTGTGGTACGGGCGAGCTTCCCGCCTCCCTGGAGGGTGTGGTATCTGCCTTCGACAAGGTGGTAGATAAAATTGGCCCGCATGCCAATGCGGATCTGCTCTTCAAAATTGGCAACGGCGTGTTCAATGCGCAGTTTAAAAACCCACGCACCAATGTTGACTGGATCAGCACAAGCGAGGAAAATCTCGACCGCTATCTCGATGATCCGCTCTGTGGATTTAACTTCAAGCTCGGCGGCACACGCGATGTAGTGCGTATTTTAATGGAGGTCAGCCGCAAGGATTGGGCGCAGAAGGTGCCTCAGGATCTGCCCATTATGCTGATCTCCGGCGCGAAAGATTCCGTTGGCTTCAACGGCAGAGGCGTTTTGGCTGTGTCGGATAATCTGGAGCTTGCAGGCAATGAGCCGACGGTGATCCTCTACCCGAACGACCGGCACGAAATCCTCAACGAAAATGACCACGAAAAGATTTATAACGATATCATGAAGTGGCTAGACGGTGTATTGGCGGCGAGGGAAGAGCAGAAAGCCTGAGAAATAAAACAATAGAATATGAAAAAATGGACGTATGCAAATGAATCTCAAAATGCATACGTCCGTTTTCTAAATTTGCTCAGTGCGAATCGGAATCAAACATCAACATATAGGGAGGTTCGCACCAAAATCAAAAGGGAATATTGGAATAAATATCCCAAATGAGAGAATTTACATCGAGTTCTCTTGCTTTTTTCTGTAAAATATGTTGTAATAGAGATGCTTAAGAGACGAAAAAATGGTTTCTTTTGCTGTCTCCGCCCACACGGGCGGAGTGGATTGAAATATAGATGAACATTTTGGCTTCCTTGCACAGTTGCGTCTCCGCCCACACGGGCGGAGTGGATTGAAATATCGACGAATTGCATTTGGAGCTTAACTCGCTGGAGTCTCCGCCCACACGGGCGGAGTGGATTGAAATTTTGATAGCCAAATGCAAACGGACATTGCCTTGCTGTCTCCGCCCACACGGGCGGAGTGGATTGAAATTTTTCAGTGGGTGAAACAGTGCTTTGCAGTTTAAGTCTCCGCCCACACGGGCGGAGTGGATTGAAATAACACATCTAAGGTATTTGGTATTTCTGTTCATGCCGGTCTCCGCCCACACGGGCGGAGTGGATTGAAATAAATGGTATTCCTGCCCTTTGGGCTAGCTCTAAGGTCTCCGCCCACACGGGCGGAGTGGATTGAAATTATACTTGATTGTTACCTCAAAAAAGTGCCATTGTCTCCGCCCACACGGGCGGAGTGGATTGAAATGATTATATTGGTACGATGCTGGGCTATGCGCAGAGTCTCCGCCCACACGGGCGGAGTGGATTGAAATGCAAAACTCTGGGACTGGCTCAAAGGCATTTGGGTCTCCGCCCACACGGGCGGAGTGGATTGAAATAATAGGCTCGGATCGTAATGATCCGGGCCTTATGTCTCCGCCCACACGGGCGGAGTGGATTGAAATCCAAATATCATTAAAAAAACCTGAAATGCGATCGGTCTCCGCCCACACGGGCGGAGTGGATTGAAATACCTGGATGCAAGCCAGCCCAGCGTGCAGGTGAGGTCTCCGCCCACACGGGCGGAGTGGATTGAAATTGCTACTTTGAAGACGCCTAACGGATCCTTAAAAGTCTCCGCCCACACGGGCGGAGTGGATTGAAATGGCGCGGGGAGCTGCTGGGACTTGAAGCCGAGGAGTCTCCGCCCACACGGGCGGAGTGGATTGAAATACGCCCGCTCACTCCCTTTTAGAGCCGATTCCGGTCTCCGCCCACACGGGCGGAGTGGATTGAAATTGCTTAGCGTCTCGTTTGCTAACCGGAGAATAAAGTCTCCGCCCACACGGGCGGAGTGGATTGAAATTCAGAAATTAATATGGAGGGATTTAGATGCCGATGGTCTCCGCCCACACGGGCGGAGTGGATTGAAATCCAAATGCGGTGCAAAAAGAATTTGCGCAGCGATAGTCTCCGCCCACACGGGCGGAGTGGATTGAAATCGCGCCGATCAGGCGCTTGTTTGCCGCCTCCAGGGGTCTCCGCCCACACGGGCGGAGTGGATTGAAATTTAAATGAGGTGGTGAGGTGGCGAATGGTAAATGTCTCCGCCCACACGGGCGGAGTGGATTGAAATCGCGTTGAAAAAAGCCTATCCCAAAGCTCATCTGGTCTCCGCCCACACGGGCGGAGCGGATTGAAATGAGGGCTACGGCTAGGACAATCCCGGCGCAAAATCTCCACCTTCACAAATGGCTCCTCCAAAGTTTTGGAGGAGCCATTCCTTGAAAGCTGACAGGTAGACGTCATATTTTCTATGCTATCCTTTTTCAAGAAGAAGGTTTCTCATCGGAAACAAAGCGCCACGGATTGCAGATAAAATCCGTTTGTAACTGGGAGAACCTATTTACGAGTCGGTGCTCCGCACAAATGGAATGTTAAAAGCGCCTTCTTCTTCCGCCAGCCGGAATTCGTCACAGAAGAGGTATTCCACTGGACCGTCGCGGAATGCGGGAGCAAAAAGCCTGAAGTCGATGTATCCGGCGTGCGTTTTGAAACGCTGCGAGAGGGGCTGTGCGTCCAGATAATGCATGTGGGGCCTTATTCCGAAGAGCCTGCGTCTCTTGAGAAAATGCATACATTCCTGCGTGAAAACGGCTGTTCACTTTTAAACGACGAGACACACCGGCACCATGAAATCTATCTGTCCGACCCGCGGCGGACAGCGCCGGAGCGCTTAAAAACCGTGCTGCGGCTGCCCGTCACAAAATAAAATCGACTGCAATCAAAAAATGTGGTATCATACCCTTGTTTCGTGGTATGATACCATTTTTCAACCGATGGATGGGCAAAGGAAGTGCAAAATGGAAGTTTGGGATCTTTACACGGAAGGCCGGATTAAAACAGGAGAAACGCATCTTCGCGGAACAGCGCTCCCAAAAAATCGCTTTCATCTGGTGGTGCATGTATGGATTGTGAATGCGAAAGGAGAATATCTGATTTCGCAGCGCGCCGCAAGCAGGCTCTCCTACCCGCTGATGTGGGAATGTGTCGGCGGCTCCGTGTTGCGAGGAGAATCCAGTGTGGACGGCGCTGTGCGGGAGGTCAAGGAAGAGGTCGGTATTGATTTATCTCCTGCGGCCGGGATTTTGGTGGATTCTGAGGTGCGAAAAATTGTAAACGGCACAGTATTCAATGATATTAAAGACGTTTGGCTCTTCCCTTACGACGGGGGGATTTTGCCGGAAAACGCAACGACCGACGAGGTGGCAGATGCAAAATGGATGACAAAAAGCGAAATAAAAGAATACTACCGCTCCGGCAAGCTGGTGCCTACATTGGCTTATTTTTTTGAACGATTTTAATAGAGAGGAACGCCATACAAAATGGAACGATATACGATACGCAACGAAGAGGCATCATCCATCCCCTTGATTGCCGATCCCTATCTGCACCCCGCGGAAAATGGCTATGCCGGATTAGCGGCAGAGCGGCTTGCAAAGCTGGAAATACTGTATGAACAACTCACTGCCCAGCAGGAGACGCTCGCCAAAGAGCTCGAAGCACTCCGCCTTGCCGGAAAAATCCGCACGACAAAATTCCAGCAGCTCATGGCCAAAAAGCTCACGGATAAAAACATCATTATCCTGCTGGACACCTATGTTTTTGACTCCTCTGTGGAGGAAAAATAACCGGCTGGAAACCGCCAGACTATTTTAGAGGAACCGCTATGATGTTCATCAAACGATAAGTGGAAAGGAAGGACGATTCATCCATGAAAAAAGCAATCAAAACCGCCCTCGCGATCACCTGCGTGGGCTCGCTGCTCACCTGCGCCCTAGCGGGCTGCACCACCACAAAAAGCTATAAAGCTACGGTGGAGGGCAGCGGCTTGTTTGCAAACGACGTATCTACCGCAATGCCGCAAACGGCCGTTCATGATCTTGTATTAGAGCACTTCAGCTCCCCCCTCCCCGCTGGAAAAAACGCAAAGAAGGCGCTGTTGCTCTTCATGGATGGATGCCGTGCGGATGCGTTGCCTCTATTCGCTGATTACGGGCTGGGCGTGATGACCGCCGCGAAAGACGGAGGCCTGTACCTGACCTATGCGGGCGGCACACAAAAGTCCTTCCGCAGCGATACCGCGCCTGGTTTTTTCTCCATGCTGACTGGCCAGTGGGCGGATCAATACGGTATCACGGATAACGAGCAAAAAAAAGAAGTGGAGCCGCTGACTTGCCTGGGCGAGCTTGCGAAACAGGGCAAGGCCGTTTCCTTCCTCGTGCAGTGGCCGACGCATATCAACGTGCAATATAAGGCCGAAATCGACTGGGCCAAAGAAAATCACTATCCCTTGACGGCAAGCTCCTCCGAGAACGACCCCGCGCTCCAAAAGGAAATTTTAAAAAGTATTGCCGAAAAAGACGTTACGGCAGGCCTTTATTGCGAACCGGATAACACCGGCCACGGCATCGGCTTCTCCCCCGAAATTCCGGAGTATGCCGCCGCAGTCGTCAACACCAACGCCTATATTGAGCAGGCGATCCAAGCCGTTTATGCACGCGATACCTATGAGCAGGAGGATTGGCTGATTCTCATAACGACAGACCACGGCGGGCACGGCAAAAACCACTATCAGGCAACGGCTGTGGAGCGCCTGACTTGGATGGCAATCAATAAGAAGGTGGATTGCAGCAAATATCTTGAGGAAGGCTTTGATTTGAAATAGCAAAGCGCCTGCCAAAACATCCAACGGCCTGATTTCTCCCCATGAAGAGGGGAGCTGATAAAATGTATCCAACAATCAAACATAGATGAAAAATTGCCGCAAGTTGTGTGCTTTTTGCGCGCAGCACGGATCTCTTTGATTTTTGTGGCGCGGCGCGCGAAACGTAAGGGAACGGCACGCAAAATGAACCTGCCTCCCCCCTTACAACGCCTCACAACCCATGAAAACGGCTTTGTGAAACATGACAAAACCTTTACAAAGCTTGCATATCTATGCATAAATTTTACGCTGAACAGGTTATTCCTGCTCAGCGTTTTTCAATGTTGCCTTAGCAAAACAAAGAGGCGACCGCCCTTTTTCACGTTTCCATTTTCGTTCTGCCCATTTCTCCTCCCCGTTCCCTAATGCCGCGGCCAGCGTATGGCGCTTTATGCAACGGCTTTCTTCTGTTTATCTAATCTGCTCATAAATCTGCCGGATTTCCGCCAAAATCTCCGTATGGGTAAAATCCCTGTGATGCACCATATTAATAGAGCGAGTCATCCTAAAATTTTCAATCGGAATCACAGAGAGCGAGCCTGTATGCTCTGCATCAATGCAGGCACTGTGTGCGATGACGGATACGCCAAGGTTGGAAGCAACCAGTTCCTTGATGGTGGCAACATTGTCAATCTCCATGATCACATGAAAGCTCTTTAAACTTTCCGAGCAGCTCAGGAGATAATTTTCAAACAGCTTACGCGTGCCCGCCTGCCGTGAGCGCAAAATCAGCCTTTGACCTTTGAGCTCCTCCAGGCTCACGCTCCCCCGCCGGGCAAAGGGATGCTGCGGGGAGACGATCAGGCAGAGGTAATCCGTGTCGAGCAATACCTGCGTTAAATTTTCATCCGGAATGCTGCCTTCAACAATACCAATATCCACTTCATAGGACTTTAACATATTATAAATATTTTTTATCGTATCTGTAACGATTGTTATGCTGGTATCTGGATGAAGGTTACAATAGGTGGCCATGACACGCGGCACCAGGTTCTCCTCAGCGGTAGGCGTAATCCCCACGGTGAATCGAGAAAGGCCGTTGCGATAATCCTCCAGGCTTTGAATCACATTGTTCTCCAACGCCTGCATCCGGCGTGCATATTTGACAAGAATGCCGCCCTCCGGCGTTAATTTAAGCTGTTTCGTGCTCCGGTAAAAAACCGGCGCGCCGTATTCCTGCTCAAGCTGCCGGATATGGTGGCTAACGGCGGGCTGTGTCAGTGACAGCACGCGCGCCGCCTTGGTGTAACTGCCCGCCTCCATCAGCGTCAGCAGGGTGTGCAATCTCGTATCGATCATGGCGGATTTTCCTCTTTCCTAACGCTACTATTCATTTTATTTATATGATTATCAATCTTTATAATTTGATTTTATCAGAAATTATCTTTATAATCAATCCATTCGGTATGTTTCCGTTCGTTTCATGATAGCGCATACCCTATAAAAGTTCGCATGTCAAACCGTCTTTCCATTTCAAAAAGACGGCTCCGGTTTTAGGCCGCAAGCAGGCTGCGGCTATTTTTACGTTGAGAGGGAGTGGAAGGTTGCATGGCTGCTTTTCTGCTGCAACAAGGGGAATATCTGCTGCGCATCCTCATCGGTGCAATCTGCGGGGCGGCAATCGGATATGAGCGCAAAAGCAGGATGAAAGAGGCCGGTGTGCGCACCCATTTAATCGTAGCGCTCGGCTCTACCATGATGATGCTGGTATCAAAATATGGCTTTTTCGACGTTGTCACAATGCAGGGCATCAGCCTGGACGCCTCCCGTATTGCCGCTAACATCATCACAGGCGTAAGCTTCCTGGGCGCTGGGGTCATCTTTGTGCGCAATCGTTCCATCAGCGGCCTGACCACCGCCGCCGGAATCTGGGCTACCTCTGGCGTGGGGCTTGCCATCGGCGCAGGGATGTATATCGTGGGCGTTTTTGCAACGCTGATGATTATCGTGCTCCAGGTGCTGCTGCACAAGCGCCTTTTGTTTTTGGAAGGTCCGCAGAGTGAACAGATCTCGATCACAATGGAAAGAGGGCTAGAGCCCTTTCAAATGCTGCGGGATAATCTGGAGAGCATCAACGTTCAGATTTTAGAAGTAAAAACGCAGAAGAACAAGGATGATACCGTATCGCTTGAGCTTGCCGTGCGTGTGGATCAGTCCCTAACCGTAACCGAAATTCTTGCCTGCTTTCAGGAAAACCCGTATATCCGCGCGTTGGATATTTAACGTTTTGTTTGCCGACTCAATATTCCTTTGGAGAAGCTGTGCACGAGCAGTCGTGCGCGGCTTCTTCTATTTTCCCAGGCGGGAGGAAATCCTTACCCTTTGCTTGTTTTTTCGGCTCGTTTCGATTATACTGGAATCTGATTAAAATTGTAATGGAAATGGAAGAATGCCCTCTATGAAAGCCGCATTTTACACCCTTGGCTGCAAGGTGAATCAATATGAAACACAGGCCCTATCCGAGCAGTTTCGAGCAAAAGGGTTTCAAATCGTTCCCCCAGAGGAGGAGGCGGACGTTTACCTTGTCAACTCCTGCACAGTAACCGGCACAGGCGATCAAAAATCGCGCCAGGCGGTGCGCCGTTTCAAACGGCTGCATCCGCAGAGCATCGTTGTGCTGACGGGGTGCATGCCGCAGGCCTATCCGGATCAGGCCAACACCCTTGCCCAGGCGGATATTGTCACAGGCAACCGCGATAGCGAAAAAATCCTTGACGCGATCGATGAATACCAGCTCACTGGCAAGCGTATTTTTCAGGTGGCTCCCCATGAAACGGGCGAACCCTTCCACGGCGGCAGCATCTCCGGCTTTCAGGGGCATACGCGCGCCTTTGTCAAAATTCAGGATGGCTGCGACCGCTTCTGTTCCTATTGCATCATCCCCACTTCGCGCGGAAGAGTACGCTCAAAGCCGCTCGGCGAGCTGGAGGCAGAGCTTATCCGGCTTCGGGATTCGGGCTTTTTGGAGATTGTGCTCGTGGGAATCAATCTCTCCTCCTATGGGAAGGATTTCTCCCGTTCCATCTGCGATGCGGTGGAACGTGCCTGCACGGTAGACGGTATCCTGCGCGTGCGCCTCGGCTCCCTGGAGCCGGATCATCTCACGCCGGAGGTAGTGGCGCGGCTTTCGAAGTGTGAAAAGCTCTGCCCACAATTCCACCTCTCCCTCCAAAGCGGCTGTGATGCAACGCTCCGCCGCATGAACCGGCATTACACCTGCGCGGAATATGAAGCGCTTTGCGGCAGCCTGCGAAGCTATTTCCCACATGCCGCGATTACGACCGATATCATGACCGGTTTCCCCGGGGAAAGCGAAGCGGAATTTGATGCTTCGCTCGCCTTCGCGCATAAAATCGGATTTGAAAAAATTCATGTATTCCCCTACTCCTCCCGTCCCGGCACAAAAGCTGCTGCCTTACCGCAATTATCCAAAGCGGTGAAGGAAGAGCGCGCCCGCCGGATGCGGGAGGCGGCGGACGACATGCGGCGGCGCTTTCTGACAGGCGAGATGGGCAAGCGTTTTCCCGTCCTTTTTGAAACAACCGCGCCGGACGGCTTTCTGGAGGGTTACACGCCAAACTATACGCCCGTGCGCGTATGCGCCCCAAAGGAGCTTTGTGGCACAGTCCGGGAGGTTACGATCACCGGGGTTGCCGAGGATGGCTGCACAGGGATTCTTAACAAATAAGCAAGGTTCATCTCACTATTTTATAAGGAGGTGTTTCTATGGAATTAACACCCGCACTCGCCTCCCATCTGACAAAGGCGCAATCTCACCTTACGCATCTTCCAGGCCTTTATGAACTCTACCGCACCTGCTTCGCAAGCACCTGTGAAACAACGGCAAAGCTGCTGGCCGGCGGGGAAGCATTTGTTTTCACGGGAGACATCCCCGCCATGTGGCTGCGTGACTCCAGCGCGCAAGTGCGCCACTATCTTCCCTTTGCGGGGGAGGATACGCAGCTGCAAGCCCTGCTGGAAGGGCTCATTTCGCGGCAGGCGAAATATATCTGTATCGACCCCTATGCCAACGCCTTTAATGAAAATCCGGACAACAGCCGCTGGGATGAGGACGAAACCGTTCTCACGCCGTGGACTTGGGAGAGGAAGTATGAAACGGATTCTCTGTGCTACCCGGTTTGGCTCGCATGGTCTTATTGGCAAGCAACAGGCCGCACACAGGTGTTCACGCCGCAATGGCGAGAGGCCGCCTACAAAATTCTCGACACACTGCGCACAGAGCAGAGCCACCATGAGCAATCGCCTTACCGATTCATCCGGCCATGGGCAGTTGAACAGGGCAATGCGCGGGAAACGCTGCAAAACAACGGCCTTGGCACGCCCATAGGATATACCGGAATGACTTGGTCCGGTTTTCGGCCGTCGGACGATGCATGTGAATATCATTACCTGATTCCCGCAAACTGCTTCGCCGCAGTGATCCTCGGCGAGCTTGCTGCAATTGCGCGGGAAGCCTGGCAGGATGAGGCTTTTGCGCTGGAAGCGCTGCGCGTGCGGCGCGAAATCGTGCAAGGGATCGAAGCATACGGCATTGTCCACCACCCACGCTTTGGCAGGATATATGCCTATGAAGCGGACGGGCTAGGCCATTTCCGCCTGATGGACGACGCCAATGTGCCAAGCCTTCTCTCCCTCCCCTACCTTGGCTATCTCCCGCCGGAGGATCCCGTTTACCAAAACACGAGGGCATGGCTTCTCAGCGAGGAAAATCCTTGCTATTTCCAGGGGAAAGCTGCCTGCGGCGTGGGCAGCGAGCATACCGCGGCGGGCTATGTGTGGCCAATTGCCCTTGCGATGCAGGGGCTGACGGCAAACTGTTTTGAGGAAAAGGAACGGATTATCCGTTTATTATTGGGTACAACAGCCGGATGCGGCCGGATGCATGAGAGCTTCTATGCAGACGATCCCTCCCAGTTTACTCGGCCTTGGTTCTCCTGGGCGGACAGTCTCTGCGCAGAATTGATCTATGAAACCTATCTGAAAGAAACGCTATAAAGGAGGCAATGAACATGGGTTATTTTGAAGAGCAATTTGGGATGCATGTGCAGAGCAAAACGAAAGAGAGCCAGACGGCGGTTTTTGGAGACGTGCGCATTAGTGTTTTGACCAGCCGCCTACTACGGGTGGAAACAATGAATGCTGCCAAGGCTTTCTGCGATCAGCCGACGCAGAAGGTTTGGTATCGTGATTTCGAGCAACCGCGGTTTGATGCTTCGCAGGAAGGGCAGATGCTTACCGTGCGCACGGAGCAGGCCATTTTCCACTATAACCTGCGCAGAAAGAGAATGGAGAGCATCACCCTGCGGGGCGGCAGGACGGTAACGGATTTTGAGAGCGGCAACCTGCGCGGCACGGCCCGCACGCTCGATCAATCCACCGGATCCGTTCCGCTTACCAAAGGCGTTATTTCCAAAGACGGCGTTGCAACGCTCGATGACAGCGCCTCTCTCCTTCTGCTGGAGGATGGCCGGATCACACCGCGCCAAAAGGGCGGCTCCGATCTTTATTTCTTTGCCTATGGGCATGATTACCGCGGCTGCATCCGTGACCTGTTCCGCCTGACGGGGCCGGTTCCGCTCGTTCCGCGCTGGTGCCTGGGCAACTGGTGGAGCCGGTATAAAGCGTATTCCCAAGAGGAATACACCACCCTAATGCAGCGCTTTATTGATGAAAAAATCCCGATCACTGTGGCAACCATCGATATGGATTGGCATTGGACAGATGTGAAACGCCGTTTTGGCAAAGGACCCGCGCGGCGTTCCTCCCATTCTTCCCCAGTGGATGCTTGGTTTGACGCCATGTCCAACGGCGGATGGACGGGCTACAGCTGGAATACAGAGCTGTTCCCAGATTATCGCGCCTTCCTTTGCTGGCTCAAGGAACAAAATTTCCACACAACGCTCAACATCCATCCCGCAGGCGGCGTGCGCAGCTTTGAGGATTGTTACAAAACGATGGCCGAGGCAATGGGGATCGACCCGGCTTCCGGCGATCCTGTTGAATTTGACATTACAGATCCAAAATTCATTGAGGCCTATTTCCAGTGCCTCCACCACCCCTATGAACAGGAAGGTGTGGATTTCTGGTGGATCGACTGGCAGCAGGGTAGTCAATCCAAAATCAAGGGCCTTGACCCGCTCTGGGCTCTGAATCACTACCACTATCTCGATAACCGCCGCGGAAATCGGCGTCCGCTGATCCTTTCCCGCTATGCGGAGATTGGCAGCCATCGCTATCCGCTTGGCTTTTCGGGCGATTCGAAAATCAGCTGGGAGGTGCTCGACTTCCAGCCATATTTTACCGCCAATGCATCCAATGCGGGTTATACTTGGTGGAGCCACGATATCGGCGGCCATCATCAGGGCGAGAAAGACGACGAGCTTTATCTCAGGTGGGTGCAGCTTGGCGTATTCAGCCCGATCATGCGGCTGCATTCCACAAGCAACCCCTTTATGGGCAAAGAGCCATGGAATTACCGCTGGGATGTATACGCCCTCTCGAAGGAATATCTGCGCCTGCGCCATCGGCTAATCCCCTATCTCTACACCATGAATTGGCGCACCCACAGCGAGGGGCGCGCACTGTGCGAGCCAATGTATTACGAATGGCCGGAGCATGCGGAGGCATATACCGTGCCAAATGAATTCCTGTTTGGCAGCGAGCTGATTGTTGCGCCCATCACCCAGCCGGTAGATTCCAAAACCAATCTTGCAGGCGTGCGCGTCTGGCTGCCGCGCGGCCGCTGGACGGATCTTTTCACAAAGCGTATTTATGAGGGCGGGCGGTTTATCACCATGTACCGCGGTGTAGAAAGCATTCCCGTCCTCGCCAAAGAGGGCGCAATCATTCCCATGAGCACGCAGGGCGAACAGAATGACTGGAAGAACCCAGCGAAGCTCGATCTGACGATTTTCCGGGGCAACAACAGTTTCACCCTCTATGAGGATGATGGTGAAACAAACGATTTTGAACAGGGATGCTATGCAAAAACCACCTTCCGGATGAAAGAGGGCGGAGGGGATCTGCTCTTCACCGTGCTGCCCGCCCAGGGGGAACCGTCGCTTCTGCCCACCAAGCGGGAGCTGCGCCTGATCTTTGCTGATCTTTCCGGCTGCGGAGAAATAAAGGCTGAGCGCAACGGCGCTTTGATCCATTGTGAGCCTGTATTGGAAAACGGGGAGCTTTGCCTCCTGATTCCCGATTTGCGCCCCTCAGACCGGCTGGATCTCACGCTCAAGCAGATCGTCCGGCGTGGCAATGCCGACCAGAGCCAAGAGCTAATTACCCTGATTTCAAAATTCCAGGCAAGCTTTTCCTGGAAAAGCAACACATTCTCCGCCTTCCTCAAGGACCCAAATCGAAAAATCCCGGCAGGCGCCCCATTTGAAGGCCCTATCCGGGAAATTCTCGAATTAAAATAATGGATAAAAAGCATTCGCTATCAAAACGGATTTTTCGTGTAGTGCATGCGTTCCATACAGTTTGCGCAAATATAGCGCCTGCCGATCCGTTTTAAGTTCTCTGTGCCATAGCAATATGCGCAGCGCGGCGAATCTGATGTTAGCACAATCTCGCCGGCATTGTTGATTCTTACAGTCAGTTGGTCGCCCGGCTTCAATTTTAAAAGATCCCGCAGCTCTTGCGGCAGCGCGATCCTTCCCATTTCGTCGATTGGCCTTTTCGTCGCAGTAAAAACGTACAACCGCATGCACCCCTCTCAATTCTGTGATAAATTTTTGCCGGGCATTTCACACCAATGGTGCAAAATGCCCGGTTCTTGTGAAAAGCGGATACACTCCTGGAACAATAAGCCTCTTGTAACGGTAAATCAGAGACATTTATTCCGCATTTTCACAATTTCGCCCTTCATAGGCGGTAAGTGATTGTAAAAATTGGTATATTATTCCCCGCTCTCAATTATACTCCTTTTGTTTAAAAAATTTGTCGAAATATAGAATAATAAATCTGATATCATCAAAAAAATTGCCGTAATTTTTGAGAGCTTCCATCCAGTGTTTTGAAAGGCCTGATTTTTAATCATTGGAAAAGTGAAGCTTTCAAAAGGGCCTGATGCGCTATTCCCCAGGAGTTTTCTGTTTTCCGGTCAGGCAGAGCGGAAAATTAACATTGCAAAGAACTTCTGCCACGCAGAGAAAGGATGGTCATACGCTTGAAAATTGGTTCTATCACACTCGCATCTGCCGCTGCACTCGCACCGATGGCCGGGGTGGCAGACCGCGCCTTTCGCGAGCTCTGTGTCCGTTTTGGTGCGGCCTATGTCGTTGGTGAAATGGTGAGCGCCAAAGGCATTACAATGGGTGACCGAAAGAGCGCCGAGCTCCTCTCCCTATCGGAGGCGGAACGCCCCGCAGCGATCCAGCTCTTTGGCGACGATCCTTCCATCATGGCAGAAGCCGCCCAAAAAGCGCTTTTCTACCGCCCACAGGCAATTGATATCAACATGGGCTGCCCTGCGCCGAAAGTCGTGCGCAGCGGGGGCGGCTCTTCCCTTATGCGCCGCCCGGAAACGGCTCAGGCGGTCGTAGAAGCAGCCGTGCGGGCCGTTGATATCCCGGTAACGGTAAAAATCCGTGCCGGTTGGGAGGAAAAGGAGAAAAACGCCGTAGAGATTGCAAAGCGTTGCGAGGCGGCTGGGGCTGCGGCGATTACGGTTCATGGCCGCACCCGCGAGCAGATGTATGCCCCGCCCGTTGATCTGGAGATCATCCGGCAGGTAAAGCAGGCTGTTTCCATCCCCGTCATCGGCAATGGCGACGTCTGCGATGCCAAAAGCGCAGCACAGATGCTGGAGGAAACAGGCTGCGACCTCGTTATGGTCGGGCGCGGCGCATTGGGCAGGCCATGGATCTTTGCTCAAATAAGCGCATATCTAAAAACAGGGGTGCTTCTCCCCGATCCTCCGGTGGCGGAGCGGATGCACATTATGATCGAGCACATTCACACATTGTGCAAATACAAAGGCACGCGCACCGGCATGCTACAGGCACGCACACATGCGGCTTGGTATATGAAGGGCCTGCACGGAGCGGCAGCCTACCGCCGTGAAATCGGCGCACTGGAAAGCATGGAGCAGCTTGAACTACTCGCCTGCAAGGTGATCCGCAGCCAAGAGGAACTGACTTTGACGGAATAGCGGTTCTGTGGTATACTCCTCTCACAACGAAAGAATCAGGCAAAACGAAAGGATTGGATCCATGGCAAACAAGATAAAAATTACAGTCGACAGCACCTGCGATATGACGCCGGAGCTGTGCAGGCAATACGACGTGACAAAAATCCCCCTGAGCATCTTGCTCGGCGCGCAGGCGCATGACGACGGCATTGACATCACGCCGGATGACATCTACGCGTATTATGAGCGCACCGGCACTACGGCAAAAACAGCTGCCGTCCCGCCGAGCGCTTATCTCTCCCTCTTTGAGAAATATACCAAAGAGGGCTATGAAGTAGTCCATCTAGGGTTCACGGCGAAGCTGTCCTCCTCTTTCCAAAATGCAGTGCTTGCAGCGGGCGAGTTGGAAGGCGTTTTCCCTGTGGATACCAAAAGCCTTTGCACTGGTATGGCGCTGCTCGTCATCAAAGCCTGCGAAATGCGGGATGCCGGGCTCCCGGCCAAAGAGATTGCCGAACAGATTGCCCTGCTGCGTGAAAAGGTGCATACCACCTTTATCCTCAACACACTCGATTATCTGAGCCGGGGCGGCCGATGCTCTGCTGTGACAGCCTTTGGCGCCAATTTGCTGAGCATCAAGCCGAGCATTGAAATGGTAGACGGCGCGCTGGAGGTCGGCAAAAAATACCGGGGGAAAATTGAAACAGTCTACGGCCAGTATATTCGAGACCAGCTTTCCGATCCGGACAAGCTCGATTTGAGCCGGGCGTTTCTTTCGCATTCCGGCGGCGGAATTTCTGAGGAAACATTACAGGCCATGAAGAAGGAAATTTTGAGGTGCGCACCCTTTCAAGAGGTACAGATCATCCGAGCGGGCTGTACGATTTCCGCACACTGTGGGCCTAAAACCGCCACGGTTATGTTTATGGAAAAATAAAGAATTTACATACAGCATATTTCAATGCAATATTTCACAAATAATATCAATGAACGGAGTGCAACGCCACGGTGTTGCACTCCGCCTTCTTTTTACAAAACTTTAATCTTTTTTATTATGGCGGGAATACTTGAAATCGATCACATTTCGCGTTAACATGGACAAGATCACGATTAAAAAGGAGGAATAGTTTCGCCTATGGCATCACAAAAAAAATTATGCGTCCGGTCGGATGGAAGCTTCAAGGTGATGCAAATTGCCGATTTGCAGGAGATTCCCGCCATTTCGCCTGATACGCTCAAGCTCATGAACGCTGCGCTTGACCGGGAAAAGCCAGATCTTGTCGTCTTTACAGGAGATCAGATCAAAGGCTACGGCATCACCTTCCGGGGCGGCGACCGCAAGAAAAAGGTGGAGGATACCCTGCACCGGCTGCTGGAGCCAGTGGTCAGACGTAATATTCCCTTTGCCCCGCTCTTTGGTAATCACGACGGGCAGGTGGGCTGCACTAACCAGGAGCAGATGCAGATTTATCAGCGTTATGAGCAATGCGTTGGCATGGACGACCCGGCATTACCCGGCTGCGGCACCTATGATCTGCCCATTTATTCCAACGATGGGCGAAAAATTCTTTTTAACCTTTATCTCATCGATTCACACGGTAGCGCGAAGGGTGGCGGCTATGCGCCGGTTGATCCGAAGCAGATTGAATGGTATCGCGCAACGCGCGACCGCCTCACGCAGGAAAACAACGGCGAGCCGGTTCCCTCCCTTGTATTCCAGCACATCCCCGTGCCAGAGTATTACAACGTGCTTTTACAGGTGCCGCACAAAACGCCCGGCGCGGTGCGTGCTTACCGCACGCACAAAAATGAATCCTATATCTTGAATCCGGACATGGTGGATGCAGGCGGCTTCATGCGGGAATCCCCTGCGATTCCGGATATTAACACGGGGGAATTCGACGCGATTGCGGAGAAAGGCGACGTGATGGCTATGTTCGTCGGGCATGACCATATCAACAGCTTTGTCGGCCACTATCAAAACGTCGATCTCGTATACACACCAGGCAGCGGCTTCAATGTTTACGGCCCCGGCGTGGAACGGGCGGTGCGTGTGATCGAGCTGAATGAAAACCAGCCGCACGCCTATGAGAGCCATACGCTCAGCTATGAAGAGCTGTTCGGCAAAAAGGTTTCAAACCCTGTTAAGGACTTTTTCTACGTCCATTCCCCGACGACGCCAGAGGCAGCTGTCCCGTTGATTCTCAAAACGCTGGGCGTGGTCACCGCTTCAGTAGCCTTCATCGTCCTATTGAAAAAGCTTCTATCATAGATCGTTCCTCCGTGGAGTACCGGAATGAAAAATCAATGCTATCTTGCAGCAGAAAGGAACTATATATGAGCGATTCCAAAACAAACGCAAACGGCCACAGCTTTACTTCAAAGCATGCAGAGCTGTGGAAATTCATCAAGTTTTCCTTTGCAGGCGGCCTGTCTACGATCGTTGAGCTGGTCATCCACTATATTTTGCAGGCCTGGGTGTTTCAGCCGCTCAACGACGGCCCGTTTCAATTTTGGATTTTTCCCTTTGAGGGCAAGGGTTACATGTGGGCTTTTATCGTTTCCACCTCTATCGGCTATGCCATCGCCTTTGTGCTCAACCGCAAAGTGACCTTCCAGGCGGATGCAAACCCGACGCTGAGCATCATTCTCTACATCCTGATGGTTTTGTTTACGATCTGCGCAACCACCTTGATCGGCAACGCGGTCATCACATTTTTCACACAGCGCGGCATGGCCACCTTCGGTGACATCATCGGAAAGCCGTTCGCCGCTCTCCTTGCAACTGTATGGACCTACCCCTGCAATCGCTTCCTGATCCACCGCAAAAAGAAAGCAAACTAAAAAAACATTCCCATATGATATAGGGCTCAAAAATATCTCCTTTCTGTTTGTATCCCAACAGAAAGGAGATATTTATTACGAAGCACAGCGAGTAATAAAGCAAGACCTGCCGCAGCCACATAGAACAAAGAGATACGCGCTGCTCACGGGTGCACATGACTACCGGCTATTTTTTATGAATTCATATGGATCCGCCATACTGCACACGTTATAGCGTCAGCTCTGTATAGACAGCACTGGTCAATTCCCGCAGCTGCTCCGGTTCGACGAGCACCATTTCCCCGCGTGTGCCCGCGCTGACAGAAATTCGTTCCCATTTTTGTGCGGAAGCGTCGAAAAAGGTCGGGAACTTTTTCTTCATGCCCACCGGCGAGCAGCCGCCGCGCAGATAGCCCGTCACAGGCAGCAAATCCTTCATGGGGAGCATCTCCGCCTTTTTATCCCCAACCGCCTTCGCTGCCTTTTTCAAGTCGACTTCCTGATCCACCGGGATGCAGCAAACGAAATAGCCGGTTTTAGCTCCGCGCAGCACCAGGGTTTTAAACACTTGACCCGCCGGTAGCCCCAACACCTCGGCAGCGTGCGTGCCGGAGAGGTCGCTCTCATCCACCGGATACATGCGCGCCTCATAGTCAATGCCCGCCTGCTCCAACAAGCGGATTGCATTCGTCTTTTTCATGATTTCAGTCCAATCCTTTCCACGAGTCAGCCGGTTAAACCTGCCCTAAAATTTCACCGATCCTCCCATGCAGCACCAGATCGGCGCTCCCATCAAGCGGCGTTTGATCCCGGTTAATGAGCACTAATCGGTTTCCGGCATAGTAACGCACCAGTCCCGCAGCGGGATAAACCGCGAGCGAAGTTCCGCCCACGATGAAAAGATCAGCATTGGCAATGGCACGGGCAGCTCCTTCCATCGTCCGCTGATCCAGCCCCTCTTCATAGAGCACAACGTCCGGCTTAATGATCCCGCCGCACACGCAGCGTGGAATGCCGTCGCTTTCCTGAATTGCCTTCACCTCATAAAACTTGCCACAGCGCATGCAGGTGTTGCGCAAAACGCTTCCATGCAGCTCATAAACCTGCTTGCTGCCCGCCGCCTGGTGCAGCCCGTCGATATTCTGGGTGACAACGGCCTTCAGCTTCCCCTCCCGCTCCCACTGGGCAAGCTTGCGGTGCGCCGCGTTGGGTTTCGCGGTCAGGCAAAGCATTTTAGCGCGGTAAAACTGAAAAAATTCCTCCGGCCGTTTCATAAAGAAGGTATGGCTCAAAATCTCCTCCGGTGGGTAATCATATTGCTGGCGGTAGAGCCCATTCGTGCTACGAAAATCCGGAATGCCGCTCTCAGTGGATACGCCCGCGCCGCCAAAAAAGACAATGCTGCCGCTCTCCCGCACCCAGTCCTTGAAAAGCCTCATTTTCTGATCCATCACAATGCCCTCCCCATAGAAAAGGACTGTTGCAAAGTGAAATATTTTGCAACAGTCCCCCTATTCTGCACATATCATGCATAATGCAACGCGCCCTTTGTGAGATATCATGAGCGCTCAAACAGGTTTCCACCTGTGCAGTCAATCGCTACCGTCAGCGGAAACTCTTTGAAATGCAGCTTTTTGACCGATTCACAGCCCAAATCCTCATAGGCGATCACATCGCAGGAATCAATGCACTTTGCCGCCAGCGCGCCAGCGCCGCCAACCGCGCAGAGATATACGGCCCCGTTTTTGCAAATCGCTTCGCACACGGCCTGGCTGCGCTCCCCTTTGCCGATCATGGCGGCAATCCCATGATCCAATAAATCAGGAGTATAAACATCCATCCGGCCGGAGGTCGTCGGCCCACAACTCCCGATCGGCAAATGAGCCGGGGCGGGTGTGGGGCCAGCATAATAGACCACCGCCCCCTCAAGCGCAAAGGGCAATGGTTCTCCCGCCTCAAGCGCCTGCGCAATCCGTTTATGCGCCGCGTCCCTTGCGGTATAAGCCGTGCCGGAAAGCAAAACACGATCGCCCGCGCGCAGGCTGGGCGCCGCCTCTTTCAGCTGTGCACAATCCAGATGATAGACTGCCATGCTGTGACACCTCTATGTATCAATCTTTCTTATTCTTCCGAAAACATACTTTCATTGGAAATCACATCGATAAACCGGCTGTAATCTATCCCGCTATCCGGCTCACGCGGACTCTGCTGTGGGGGAACAGGCTTGTCCTCCCTGTGAGGCTCCGGCGCACTTTCCTGCGGCACGGCTTCCGCCTGCTGCTGCATTTCTTCCAGCTCTGGCTCCACGGCCCCTTCCGGCCGCACAGGGTCGCTCACCGGCAGATCACTGGCATGCGCGTCTTCCGGTGGCGGCGCTTCTGCTCGCAATGCCTGCTCCGCTTCCGCTACATTGCGGCGAATGTTCGCTTGCAGCTGCTCGCCCGCCTCCTGTAGGGAAGAGGAAAGCGCCTGAATCTTGGCCGACACCTCGTTGAACAGGCTTTGATACCTTCCCTGTGCGGATTCGGCATCCACTGAGAGAATATTGATATGGTTCGTGGCTTGGTCGATCGCCAGGGAGGCCTGCTGCGTGATGCGCTCTGCCTCCTGTTTCGCTTGGGAGATGATCCGATTGGAATACATATGCGCGCTGACCATCAGTGAACCGATCTGCGTTTCCACTGCTTGCAGCTTAGATTTATCCGCATCATAGCTGGAAAGGCGGGCATCCAAGCGCCGCACTTGCTCTTGTGCCTGCTGCAACCGCGCCTGATGAGCCTGGCCGTCCGCCGCCAGGCGGGAGGCCTCCTCCGTTTTTTGCTTGAGCTGCGCCTCCAGCACCTGAACGCGCCGCTGTGCATCCTGAAGCTGCCGGGTCGCCTGATCAAGCTTCATATTCGTCTCCAGCGCTGACTGCTTCATCATTTCAATATAGCGCAGAACATCCTCTTTATTAAAACCGCCCCATGCGGCATTGCGGAATTGGGCTTCCTCTCCCATGGCGTGTGCCTCCCGTTACCATTCTTCTCTTTTTATTATAACAGTAGATAGGAGGAAAAACAACTGCCGTTTCTCTGTTTTTTAAACTTTTTCTCCCACCATATCCATAAATTGATTCTCATCAATCACCGGAATGCCCAGATCATTTGCCTTTTTCAGCTTGCTACCCGCCTCCTCGCCCGCAAGGACAAAAGAGGTTTTCTTCGATACGGAGGAAGATACCTTTCCCCCGCTTTTTTCAATCATCTCAGAGGCTTGCGCACGGGTCAGGCTGGGCAATGTGCCGGTCAAAACAAAGGTTTTTCCGGCCAGCGTATCGCTCTGCGGCTTTTCGAGCGATTCCATATGAACTCCATAGCCGCGCAGCTCTGCGAGCAGAGCCTTTGTTTGCGGCAGGGCAAAGAAGCTCTCCGCACTTTCGGCCATAATTGCGCCAAATCCATCGATTGCCTCCATCTCTTCCGCCGAGGCCGTTGAAAGCGTTTCCATATCACCAAACCGCAAAGCCAAAAGCTTTGCCGCCTTCTGGCCGATGTGGCGAATGCCTAAGGCAAAAATCAGGCGGGAAAGATCGTTTTGTTTGGAGCGCTCGATCGCCACAATCAGGTTTTCGGCTGATTTTTTGCCCATACGCTCCAATGGCTCCAGCTCCTGAGCGCGCAGACGGTAAAGATCAGCAGGCGTGCGGACAAGGCCCTGCTCCACAAGCAGCTCAAGCACCGCAGGGCCAAGGCCCTCAATATCCATTGCATCACGAGAACAGAAATGGATTAGAATCCGCATCAACTGCGCGGGGCATTCCGCATTGTTGCAGCGCAGGGCGGATTCCCCTTCCTCCCGGTGCACAGGCGCGCCGCAGGAGGGGCATACCTTCGGCATTTCATAAGGCGCGGCATCCGGCCGGTGAGACACCACAGAGAGCACCTCTGGAATGATATCGCCCGCCTTGCGCACGATCACCGTATCGCCCAATCGGATATCCTTTTCGCGGATCATATCCTCATTGTGGAGTGTTGCGCGGCTGACCGTTGACCCAGCCAGCAGCACCGGCTCAAGCACTGCTGTGGGCGTGAGCACCCCGGTGCGGCCAACGTTAATTTCAATATCGATCAGCTTTGTCTGTTTCTCCTCGGGAGGGTATTTATAGGCCAACGCCCATTTGGGGAATTTAGAGGTACTGCCAAGAGAGATGCGCTCGGCAAAACGATCCACCTTGACGACAGCGCCGTCGATATCAAACGGCAGTGTGCCACGAATTTCACCAATACGCCGGATTTCACCGAGCACGGCCTCAATATCGTCATATCGGCTATAGAACGGGACTGTCTCGAAACCGAGCGCCTTTAAATAATCGAGCGATTCCCGGTGACCGGAGAGCGTTTTTCCCTCAATCTGTTGAATGTTGAACACAAAAATAGAGAGGCCGCGGGAGCCTGTCACACGCGGATCCTTCTGCCTCAGGGAGCCCGCCGCCGCATTGCGGGGATTTTTAAAGGGCTTCTCTTCATTGAGTTCCTGTTGCTCCGTCAGCTTCAAAAAGGATTCCCGCGGCATATACACCTCGCCGCGCACCTCTAAATATGGCAGTATCTCTTTGAGGCGCAACGGAATCGCGCGGATCGTGCGCAGGTTGACCGTGATATCCTCGCCAACCTGTCCATCGCCCCGCGTGGAGCCGCGCACAAACAGGCCGTTTTCATATTCCAACGAAACAGATAACCCATCAATTTTTGGCTCCACCACATATTGAGGATGCTCCACCAATTCCCGCACACGGCGATCAAAATCTCGCACCTCGTCCTCACTGAAGCCATCCTGCAAGCTCTCCATCACCACGGTGTGCGTCACAGGCGTAAACTGGCTATCTGCCCGACCGCCAACGCGCCGGGTCGGCGAATCCGGCGTGATGAGCTCCGGGTGCTCCTGCTCCAGCTCCTCCAGCTCACGCAGCATCTGATCGTATTCATAATCCTCAATCTCGGGGGCATCCTCTTCATAATAGCGTTTGCTATGATAATTGAGCAGACTGCGCAGCTCTTGCACCCGCTTCTGCACCGTTTCAAATCCGGCCATATAAACACCTTCCTGCCAATTGTCATGAGCGCTCCCGTAACGTAACATGCACGGTGTCGCCCGGCGCCTTACCGAGCTTCGCCCGAATCTCCTTGCGCATACCGAGGATATGGCCCGGCGTGTCCATGCGAACTAGGCTGCCGTCGTATGCCACGCCGTCGAAGGTGGCATGCACCTTCACACGGCCTTTACCGAATTCCGCTTTTACATCAAAGGGAATTTGCACATACGCGCCGTCAATATCCGTCACTTTTTGAATGACTGCATCAAATGCATATTCCTTTTCGTTCATGCCTATCCATCCTTTTGGCCAATTCCTTTTCTATTCTTATCTAGTTCAAAAGGAAAAGCGTTCAAACTTTTTTCTATTATGTGTGCGAAAAGGCAGGAATGTGCACCGGCTCCGTTTAAAAAATATTTTCCTGCAAACCTGTAAATTTGCGAAGCAGGGATCAAAAGTATTTTATCTAGTCCCCCGCCTCTGGTTGAGGAACGGCGGCTTGATGAAAAATAGCGTCCTTCCGGCGAAAGATCAGGAAAAAGAGTGCCGCTGCAACCGCACCTGCCGCCTCCGCAATGGGGAAGGCCACCCAGATGCCGTTTAGCCCCATTGTCCGCGAGAGCAGAAAGGCCAGCGGCACAACGACGATCAATTGCCGCATTAAAAACACAGTCAAGCTGTAGGCGCCTTTGCCGACTGCCTGAAAGAGGTTGGAAAGGATCAGCCCAATTGCAGCGAAAACATAGCTGCAACTGATGATGCGCAGCGCAGGCACGCCAATGCCGAGCATGTCCGGCGAAGCGTCGAAGAGCAGGAGCAGTTTATCCGGCATCAGGGCAAAGAGCAGGTTCCCTGCCGCCATAATCCCCACCGCCACCAGCACGGCGCAGCGCAGGGTTGCAAGCAGGCGCTTTTGGTTCTGTGCGCCATAATTGTAGCCCATGATAGGCAAAGCGCCTTGCGTCAGGCCGCTGACCGGCATAAACACAAAGGTCTGCAATTTGAAATACACGCCAAACACAGACACCGCCAACTCTGAAAAACGGATCAAGATCGAGTTGAGCAGCGTTACCAGCACAGAGCCAAGCGCATTCATCAGCATAGTAGGCACGCCCACTGCATAAATCTGGGCGACGGCATGTAGATCTGGTTTGAATTTTTTTAGATCCATACGCACATCCTGATCCCGCAAGAAAAACACCAACAGCGAAAGCGTCATCGAAAGCACCTGCCCCAACACCGTGGCGACGGCTGCTCCGCGCACGCCCATCCGCGGCGCGCCAAACAAACCAAAGATCAGGATCGGGTCTAAAATGATATTGGCAATCGCGCCGATTGCCTGAAGCAACATGGGGGCCAGCATCCGCCCCGTCGCCTGAAGCAGCTTTTCCACCATGATGTGAAACAACTGTGCGAAAGCACCAAGCACAACGATATAGCTATAATCGCACGCGAGGCTGAAGATCTCGGCAGAATCCGTAAACAACCGAAAAAACGGCCTGATGGCAACCAGGCCGAATATTACAAAGAAAACCGCATGGGCAAAGGATAGCAAAAAGCCGTGGGTCACCGCTGCGTTTGCCGCATCCTGATCCTGCGCGCCAAGCTTGCGCGAAATATAAGAATTCACGCCCACCCCCGTGCCAACCGCCACTGCCAACACAAGGTTTTGCAGCGGAAAGGCTAGGGATACGGCCGTCAGGGCATCTTGGCTGAACCGTGCTACAAACATGCTATCCACAATATTGTACATCGACTGCACCAGCATGGAAAGCATCGGTGGAAAGGCCATAGACATCAGCAGGGGAAATACAGGCTTCGCAGCCATTTTATTGCGCTGTTCGATCTGCTCCAAAGGGAATAAACTTCCTTTCTCGTCATCAGATGGGAGGCAAAACCTCAAAGACATCCAAAGGGGCGGATCTGCCCCGCCCCTTTGGATTCTCATCTGATTGTTCTCAAATGCAGCCCTATCCGAGCTGCTGCTGGAACAGCCAGAAGAGAACCGCTTCTGTTGGGCTATTTTAGCATATCTACACCTGTTTTGCAAGATTCCGCTGGCTCTTCCCTGATCAAATAAGGGGTATCGGGCCTTCATAGCCCAATGTGGCGTGAGGCCTTCTCAGCGGTGTACAGGCCGCTGACGAACAAGCATAAAAGATAGAAAACGGGTATGCGGCTGCACACCCGTTTTTTGTTAAAAAATCTGCTCATGCCACACGCTTCGCCCATCAGCCTGTCCGGCCGATCGAGCTGCGTCCGCTGCCGGAGCCTTACCGGTTGGACCCATTGCCGCGCCGGGAAAATCCGCCGCCATGCTTGCTCTCGGACGAGCGCTTGAGATCGGTGATCTTTTCATCGCTCACCTGCTTAAAACGCGCCATCATATCCTCAAAAGAGAGGTTTTCCGTCTGCACAGGCTTAGAGCCCTGCCACACCGGCGGGGAAGAACGGCGCTGATGCCCGCCACCCGGCCGCTGCTGCCGCTGAGGGGGACGCTGCTGCTCCGGCTCCATGGCGCGCTTGATCGAAAGGCTGACGCGCCCATCGTCGCCCACGCTTAAAACCTTGACCTTGACCTCTTGATTTTCCGTCAGATAATCACGAATTTCCTTCACATAGGTCGGCGCGACCTCTGAAATATGCACCATGCCCGTTTTGCCATCCGGCAGGCTGACAAAGGCGCCGAAATTCGTCAAACCTGTCACTTTTCCCTCAACTATTGCTCCAACCTCTACTTGCATAAAAAAAACACAAGCCTCCTTCATCTCTTTCACAACCTAAGGAACGGATCAGTCGCCCGGAGACGCATCCACATAGACCTTCTCGCCAGGCTTAATCAGGCCCAAGCTGTCGCGCGCGACCCGCTCAATATACTGCGCTTCATCCGCGTTGTCCAGCTTCTTGCGCAAAACGTTGTTATCCTCCTGCTGCTGCTCATAGGCAACCTGCAAGTTATCCAACGCCTGCCGCTGCTCCCGAATCCCAATCTGCAATTGAACCAACCGCACAGCAAACGTTCCTGCAACCGCAAAAAGCAGCAGGACGAGAATCACACTGTTTCTGCGCTTCTTTTTTTTCTTCATGATGAACCCTCGCCCTCCTCTCGCTTCTGCTTCTTTTTTTGTTTCCGGTTTGCTCCAGCGTTCTTTCTAAGATTATACAATAAAGTTTTATGGTGTTTCAAGTTAAATTTTGATTTCTTTGCAATTTTTTTTGAGGTTTTCTTTGCAGATATCCCAATTTTTACAAAAAGCTTTTTCAAGAGGCGAAAAAGAGCGCGAAAAGGCACGGAAATAACGAAAAACAACCGATGAATCGCATGCACCAAAAAACTGCTCACACGCACGGCCAAAAGGCCGAAGGAAAAATAATAGATCAGAAACCCCAGGCCCTCCCCAGCGATGATAAACCCACGGATCTCCCCCTGATTGACGGCAAGCAAAAAAAGAAAGGTGGCGGCGGCACAGGTGAGGAAAAAAAGCACATCTTGTATAAAGACCCCCACGCGCCGCATGGTAAACGCCATGCGGACAACGCGAAACAGATCATAAACGATACCCAGCAGAAAACCGAGCCCAAGCGCCAGGAGAAACAGGCGCGTTTGGTCGGCAATTGTCAGCATATACATATCAGCGGAACACCTTACTGAAGAACCCGCCGCCCTTCTGTGGCTCATCCGTATAGGTCAGGGAGCTGATATGCCCCTCCATCAGCAATTCGCCTACCTCCACGCTCAGGCGGTTGATGTGCAAATCCGTGCCGCGCACAGTAAGCTCCCCCATATCCGTGAAAACCACTACTGTCTGTTCGTCAAAACTATCCACATCCGACACGCCGGAAACAGTCAGCGTCCGCCGATCCTCCAAAATCAGGTTGTGCGGCATGGCCGGCGCTTTTTTTTCTTCTGCCATGATGAATACCTCCTTTTTCCATTGCAGGGCATTCTCAGCCCCTCGCACCATAGATATGCATGTACAAACGGGTCATAGAACAAAATCTGCACACCCCCGCATGAAAATCAAAGCCGCTGGTAATAATTTTAAGGAAGCGCCGGCAGGCATCCGCAAAGCCGCCATCCACACGGCATGCCAAACGGGGCCAGGGCGCCGGTTTTTTGCTGCACATTCTTTGCAGAAGCAAACCAGATCCGGCGAGGGGGAAAACAACATGCAATTCAACAAGGTTGAAATCTGCGGGGTGAACACCGCAAAGCTGAAGGTTTTGAAGGAATCCGAGAAAATGGAGCTTTTGCACCGCATCAAACAGGGCGATATGAAAGCGCGCGACGAGCTTATCAGCGGCAACCTACGGCTGGTGCTCAGCGTAATACAGCGCTTTGTCAACCGAGGGGAAAACCTGGACGACCTGTTTCAAGTGGGATGCATTGGGCTGATTAAATCCATTGATAATTTTGATGTGGATCAGGGAGTACGGTTCAGCACCTATGCCGTCCCCATGATTATTGGTGAAATTCGCCGTTATCTGAGGGATAATAATTCCGTGCGCGTGAGCCGCTCCATGCGCGACACGGCCTACCACGCCATGCAGGCAAAAGAGCGCCTTATCAATGAATTACAGCGCGATCCTACCATTGAGGAGATCGCCAAGGAGCTAGATCTCCCCAAGGAGACCGTTGTGCTTGCAATGGAGTCAATTGTGGAGCCGGTTTCTCTCTATGAACCGGTCTATTCGGATGGCGGCGACACCATTTACGTCATGGATCAAATCGGCGATCAGAACAGCGACGACAGCTGGGTAGATGAAATTCTCCTGCGTCAATCCATCAGCAATTTGAACCCCAGGGAGAAAAAAATCCTCCACCTGCGCTTCATGGAGGGCAAAACGCAGATGGAGGTTGCAAAGGAAATCGGCATTTCGCAGGCGCAGGTTTCCCGGCTGGAAAAAGGAGCTCTCAGCCAAATCAAAAACCAGGAGGGTTGACGCCGCGCGCGGAGCATGCTAGACTGAAGCCAAACCTTTCAAAAGGAGCTTAGAACACCTGATGGCAATTTGCATTCGGATTCGCTGAAACGGGTACAGTAAATCTCCTCTGCCCAAGGCAGGGTTTGCGTTGCTGTGCCCTTTTCGCTGATCTGGAATGCAAATTGAAAGAGGTGTTTTTTTCATGCCCAAAAATAAAAATACTTTGTTACTCGCGTTGCCTCGTAATGAAAAATCAACGGCTATGCCGCCGCTATGGGCGTCGCAAAACTTTCTGACAAGCAGGGCGATCATCCACCGCCTGATTCAACGAACAAACCTGACGAAAAACGACCATGTGATTGAAATCGGCCCTGGCAAGGGCCATATCACACGCGCCCTTCTGGAACGCTGCTGCCATGTGACCGCAGTGGAGCTGGACCGGGCGCTTTATCTCCGCCTGACGGAGCAATTCAAAGGCGCAGCAAACTTGACCTTGCGAAACGCTGATTTTTGCAGTTTTTCTCTACCGGCAAAGGGGCCCTACAAGGTGTTTGCCAATATCCCCTTCAGCCGGACAACGGATATCATCCGCCGCCTCACAGAATGCCGTACCCCTCCCACGGACGCATATCTGATCCTGGAAAAAGGGGCGGCCAAGCGCTTTATGGGACAGCCGCGGGAAACGCTGCGTTCATTGAGCCTGAAGCCCTTTTTTAAAATGGAGATTCTCTACCATTTCCGCCGCGAAGATTTTCATCCCAAGCCGTCCGTGGATATCGTAATGTTACATATTGCCAAACGGGCCCACCCCGATTTGCCGGCCGCCTCAGCGCGAGCCTATCGGGCGTTTCTTGCAAAAGCATATGACGGGAAGACCGGCCTCGTCGGCCTATTTACCCGCCGCCAGCTCTCCCGCGCACTCGGAGAAGCCGGCCTGACGCATGATACGACGCTCGCATCGATCCGATATATTCAATGGCTCTGCCTGTTCCGATGCTATGCGCAGCAGGTTTTGCGCCATAAATTCTGACCATCCGCTGCCGCCTCCGCCTGCCTGGCGGATAAAAAGCTGGACATCCCGGCCAAAAAAAGGTATGATAGAGGCGTATATTTTTAATAAAGAGAGAGCAGGGTTTTGCGCTTCCGGGCGGAAAGGGTCTCCGGGGGCCGGATTCTCAGAATCTATTCAAACCTATCAGTCTCCAAGGAAAGGATGGTCAGCAATATGATCAATTCCAACAACATCGACTTTTCGGAGATCACGCCGCAGATTCACGAACTTGCCCAGCGGTGTGTCAGCAAAAACGCAATCGACCCTACGCTTTATACAAAATATCAGGTCAATCGCGGCCTGCGCGATTTAAACGGCAAAGGCGTTTTGACAGGGCTTACGGAAATTTCTGAAATTCAATCCTCCATGGAGGTGGACGGGCAGACCGTTTCCTGCGAAGGAAAGCTGTTTTACCGCGGCGTGAATGTTGAGGATATTGTTGCCGGATTTTTGAAAGAAAAGCGCTTTGGCTTTGAAGAGACCGTTTACCTCTTGCTGTTCGGCGACCTGCCGACGAAGGAGCAGCTGGATGAATTCACCCAACTGCTCGCCCGCTACCGCTCTCTGCCCCCAAGCTTTGTGCGTGATGTGATTTTGAAAGCGCCGAGCTCTGATATGATGAATACGCTGGCGCGCAGCGTGCTGACACTTTATTCTTACGACAACAATGCAAACGATATCAGCATTGATAACGTGCTGCGTCAATGCCTGCAATTGATCGCATCCTTCCCTCTTCTGTCCGTTTACGGCTATCACGCCTACAATTATTACCACAACGGCGAGAGCCTCTTTATCCATAACCCGTTGCCGGAGCTGTCCACAGCGGAAAATATTCTGCGCATCCTGCGCCCGGACAGTAGCTATACGGAGCTGGAAGCCAAAATTCTCGACCTTGCCCTTGTGCTCCATGCGGAGCACGGCGGCGGCAACAACTCCACCTTTACGACGCACGTCGTCTCTTCCTCCGGGACGGACACCTATTCCACCGTTGCCGCTTCTCTCGGCTCGCTCAAGGGGCCGAAGCACGGCGGCGCAAACATCAAGGTTGTGCAGATGTTTGAGGATATGAAGCGCAACATTGCAAACTGGAAGAATGAAGATGAGGTTGCCGTTTACCTCAAAAAGCTCCTGCACAAAGAGGCATTTGACTGCGCCGGCTTGATTTACGGAATGGGGCACGCTGTTTATTCTCTCTCCGACCCGCGCGCCAATATCTTTAAAGGCTTTGTAGAGCGGCTGTCTGAGGAAAAGGGCCGCACGGATGAATATGAGCTCTATTCCACCGTTGCAAAGCTTGCCCCGCAAATCATTGCTGAAGAACGCAAAATCTATAAAGGCGTCAGCGCGAATATTGATTTTTACAGCGGCTTTGTCTACAGCATGCTCGACCTGCCAATGGAACTTTATACGCCGATTTTTGCCATCTCCCGCATTGCGGGCTGGAGCGCGCACCGTATTGAGGAGCTCATCAACGCCGGCAAAATTATTCGCCCAGCTTACCGCAACGTGGCAGCGCGCAGGCCTTATATCGCGCTTTCCGATCGTTAATCGAATGCCCATTGCCTGAAAATCAGATCGGATGCCTGCCATCCGGATGGTTTTCAGGCTTTTTTTCTACCTATCATGAAATGGAGGCCGCCCCTGATGAAAAACAGCACCCGTTACCTGCTCTCCCACCTTGCAACAAGGCTTGGTATCGCCGCCTTCTACTCCTCCATGCACCTACACCCGGCGGGATGCGAAATGCCGCCAGAGCAAAAACGCACCCCCGCCGCCTGCGTTTCCAGCATTCATCTGGAGGCCGCGCAAGGTTTTCTTGCCACAAAGGGTATGGGAGGATGGCGATGCGCTGGGAAAGGCGTTTCTGAAATGACGTTTGCCTTCCCGAAAAAAACGCGCGTCAATACCCTTGTGCTGCGGGAGGCAGGCAGCCACATCCGTCATTTCGCCTTGGAATGCTGGAAAGACGGCGCATGGCTCCGCTTTTATGAGAGCGATAAGGTAGAGCGCTACCGCTACTGCTCCTTCCCGGCGCAGCAATCCACAAAATACCGCCTGCTCATTTTAAAAACCTGGGGCGCCGCTAAGGTGACAGAGTGTTCTTTTTACGATTTATCCAAACAGCATCGGCAGCAACCCTTCCGCGTGAGTGCCTACATGCGCTTTGATACAGAAGAATTCCTCGCTTTTACACAGAAGGAGCGCGACGCATTCTCCCGGCATTTTGAAACGGTCAACGAGGTAATTCTTTTTGATACGCTAAAATGGTCGAAGAGCGGCGCCGTATGGTTTAACTACCGCGACGCCTCGCAGACAAACGAGGAGGCCAAACAGACCTGGTTTCAACATGCCGCCGAAGCCCGCAAAGTGATTGAAAAGAGCGGCCGACCGGTGAAAGTGCTCGCCTCCTTCTTCCAGCCCGGGAAGGACACTGTAGAATCCCTAGAAAACCATATGGAACCGCTTATCGAAGCGCTTACCGCTTTCCTGCGGGAGGCGAAGCTCGACGGCATTGAATTCGACTGGGAATTCCCCAAGGGCAAAAGGGAATGGGCGCTGTTCAGCAAATTTCTTGTGAACTTAAAGCAGCGGCTCATGCAGGACGGTAGGATCCTGGCGGTCGCATTGGCAGATTGGGGGGTTCATCTCTCGCCCGAGGCAGTGCGGGCGATCGACCAGCTCTCTTACATGGCATACGACATCAACGATATAAACGGCTATCACGCCTCCTTCGGCCGCGCCGCAGTGCGCGCGGTGGAATATGCGGAGAAATGTGGATTCCGCCGAGAGCAGATCAACCTGGGCCTCCCCTACTATGGCCGCCCGACCTACAAGGGGGAGTATTGGCCCCTCTGGAAAGACGCCCAGGTGGGCTATTGGCAGAATTATGCCCCGCAAATCACTTTTGACGGCATTGAAATGGACGCCTACTATAACTGCCCCGGCATGGTGGCGGATAAAACGGCCTTTGCCTTGCAGATGGGGCTGGGCGGCGTGATGATCTTTCCGCTGAATGCAGACCGTCCGCATGGGAATCCCCTCTGCCTGACGGATGCGATCCGCCGCACGATTGAGGAGCGAGTAGAATAAAAGAATCGGGAACGGAGAAAACAATGCACTTTGAAATACGACAAAATATCCCCGCCTATTTGGCGGACTTAAACCACTGGCTTGCGGAAACCCGGGATGATCCGCTAGAAGAGATGAGCAATTTTTTTACGGAACGGGTATCCACCTATGAGGAACATATGGCGCGCTGGAACGAGGCCTATCGATCCATGGCGGAGCGCATCCCAGACAATTGCGGCTCCCTGCTTGATCTTGGATGTGGTACAGGGCTGGAGCTAAATGCCATTTTGAAGCGTTTTCCCGGCCTGCACGTAACCGGCATCGACCTTTGCGAACCGATGCTCGCGGTGCTCCGGAAAAAACACCCGAGCGCGTTGCTCACTTTGCGCTGTGAGGATTATTTCGAGGCGGAGCTTGGCATGGAGGCCTTCGACACTGCGATATCGTTTGAAAGCCTGCATCACTTTCAGCCCGCTAAGAAGGAAGGGCTGTTCCGAAAGCTGTATCAGGCCTTGAAGCCTGGCGGCCTATATCTAGAATGCGACTATATTGCCTGCTGTGCGCAGGAAGAAAGGCTGCTCATGGATGTTTGTGCGCAGAAACGCGCGCGGGAAGGCATCCCTGAGGGGCTGTTCGTGCACTTTGATACGCCGTTGACATTGGAGCATGAAACAGAGCTGCTCGAACGGGCCGGGTTTCAGGCGGTGGAGGCATTGGCCTGCTTTGACGGTGCAACGCTGATCCAAGCAAGAAAAGCGGAATAAAAACGATGCCGCCTGAATGGATAAAACGGCAACCACGCCGCAAAATGCAAAAAAGCATTTTGCGGCGTGATTTTTTATTACGAAGCGAAGCGAGTAACAAAGCAATGCCAATCATGACCACACAGAGCAAAGAGATACGCACAGCTTACGGCCGCAGAAAACTTGCGGCTATTTTTTATTACGAAGCGAAGCGAGTAACAAAGCAATACCAGCCATCACCACATAAATCACAGAGATACGCATCTCTTACGTAAGCAGTTAACTACCGGCTATTTTTTTATAAGCCTAGGAATCTTCTTTCCCATCCATTAAAAATTCATAGGTCACTTGAAATACTTCAGCAATGGCGCGCAACCTAATATCTGTTACGAAACGTTTATTGGTTTCAATACGAGTAATGACGTTTTTATCAATATCAAACCCTTTTAATTGTACAATCTGTGCCAAATCCCGTTGAGATAGATGCTCCCTCTTTCTCAGCTCCTTTAGCCGGGAACCAATTAAGTTTTTCTCTCCCAATTGTCCACGCGGCTTTGGCATAATTGTTCTCTCCATTCTAGCGTTTGTATCATTTTTTGCACTTTTTATTGATTCTACGCGATTGAAGTGGTAAGATCGGTTATAAAAATGATACAAAAAGAATAGAAAAGAGTATTTTCATGAAAACCACATGATTAGGGGACAAAATATCATTATACCGAAAAAAGTAAAATCTATCTCAAAAGCAAGTTGCCCAACTAACAGGTATCGGTTTAGATACCTACATGAAGCATGAGAGCGGCATTTTTAGGCCTTCGATCAAAAATCCGGTTCTATTATCAAAAATATTTCGGATAACGCCTGATGAATTGCTCTCCTAATTTTTGATATGGCTGCGATATTTGCACGATGGGTTTTTAGACGCTCCCCCTGTTCAAACGTATCACACAGCCAGCTCAGATCATCAATCTACATATTCCCTCTTTTAAAAATAAATACCAACGGCCCGGCAGTCTATGACCGCCGGGCCGTTTCTCTATTTAATCCATCCGTACTGGCACACCGCGCCCGCCCAAATATTCCTTCAGCTCCCTAATCGGAATTTCGTTGAAGTGAAACAGCGACGCGGCCAGCACCGCATCAGCCTTCCCCTGTGTAAACGCATCATAGAAATGCGCCTTTGCACCCGCGCCGCCGGATGCGATCACCGGGATGCCGACCCGCTCTGAGACCGCACGCGTCAGCGCAAGATCATAGCCCTGCTTTTGGCCGTCACAATCCATGCTGGTCAGGAGAATTTCACCCGCACCGCGCTGCTCGGCCTCCATAGCCCATGCGACTGCGTCGATCCCCGTCGGAATCCGGCCTCCATTGAGATAAACCTCCCAGCCGCCCGTACCGCGCCGTTTTGCATCAATCGCACACACAACGCACTGGCTGCCAAATTTATAGGCCGCATCACTGATGAGCTGCGGGTTGCGAACCGCCGCGGAATTGACGCTGATTTTATCCGCACCCGCACGCAGAAGCTGCGTGAAATCCTCCACACTCGAAATGCCGCCGCCAACCGTGAATGGGATGAAAATGGAATTTGCCACGCGTGTGACTATCTCCACCATGGTGCCTCTCCCCTCATGGGTTGCCGTGATATCGAGCAACACCAGCTCGTCCGCGCCCTTTTGATCGTAGGCAATCGCGCATTCAACCGGATCACCTGCGTCTCGAAGATTGACGAAGCTCACGCCTTTGACAACGCGCCCGTTTTTTACATCTAAACAGGGAATAATCCGCTTCGCATACATTAGCCTCTCTCCTTTCCCGCCATAGCGGCAAAGTTGCGCAGGATTTGCAGGCCAACCCGACCACTCTTTTCCGGATGGAACTGGGTGGCGCAAAGGCCGCCCTTTTGAACCGCCGCGTCAATCAATGCGCCATATTCTGTGCGCGCCGCTACCTCGGAAGCATCCGCTGCCTGCAAATAATAGGAATGGACAAAATAAACGTAAGCGTCCTGCGAGATCCCTTGGAAAATCCCTTCCGGCTGGGTGATGGAAAGAGAATTCCAGCCGATATGCGGCACCTTCAGACCATCCTTTTGTGGAATGCGTAAAATTTTGCCCTGTAATACGCCAAGCCCTGCCACTCCGGGGGACTCTTCAGAAGCCTCAAACAGAAGCTGAAGCCCCAGACAAATGCCCAAAAAAGGCTTGCCGCTCTGCGCCGCTTCTATCACCGTGTCCGTCAGGCCGCTGGCCCGCATGGAATCCATCGCATCTGCAAATGAACCAACGCCCGGCAGGATCACCGCATCCGCTGAGCGGATCGCCTCGGCGTCCTTGGTGATCACCGACGGTGCGCCGATGAAATCCAGCGCCTTTTTCACGCTTTGCAGGTTGCCAGCTCCATAATCCACAATGGCAATTGTTTCTTTCAATCCTCCCACCCCTTTGTTGGTATGCGTCATATTTTAACATGATATCAGAGAAAAGTGAAGGGGAAGGCGCACTCTTTCTAATGAAAAATCGAACAAAACGACTGTTATCGGGCCTTCTATCTCATCCAATCAGGCCGGTTGATTTTTAAACTGATCCGAGAGCTCAAGCAACAGCAGGTTTTCACTATCCCAGCGCAATATCCAACACCATCATCACTGCAAAGCCTAGCATCGCGCCCGCCGTACCGGCATGGCTGTGTTCTCCCATATGCATTTCCGGCACCAGCTCCTCTACCACCACATAGATCATCGCGCCGGCGGCAAACGACAGGGTGAACGGCATAATCGGGGCGATCAAGATAGCAAGCAGCGCGCCGAACACACCTGCCACGGGCTCCACCACGCCGGATAACCCACCGTATAAGAACGCTTTGCCCTTTGACACACCCTCTTTTTGCAGCGGAAGAGAAATGGCCGCCCCTTCCGGCACATTTTGCAGCGCCATGCCAAGGCTCAGCGCCATCGCGCCCGCCAGCGTAGCATACCCGCCCTCTGCCGCAGCGGCAAAGGAAAGGCCGACTGCTAGACCCTCCGGGATATTATGAAGCGTAACGGCCAGCACAAGCATTGTCGTGCGCTTAAGCGAGCTTTTCATACCCTCGGGCTTTTCCGCCCCCAAGTGCAGATGGGGCAGCAACCGGTCAAGCAAAAACAGGAACACGCCGCCGGCCAAAAATCCGGCTACAGCGGGCAGCCATTCGTTTTTTCCCTGCTCACGCGCCATATCGATTGCTGGTATTAAAAGCGACCAGACAGACGCAGCAATCATCACGCCGGCCGCAAAACCGAGGAACGCCTTATGCGTGTTGATAGACGCCTCTTTTTTCACAAAAAAGACCATTGCCGCTCCGGCAACCGTTGCCAAGAAGGTAAAGCTCGTGCCTAACAGGGCAAGAACAACGGGATGCTCCATAAAAACCCCTCCTCTAATCTCATTGGATTAGCAATATTCTTTACGATAAAAAGCATACCATACTTCCACATCAGCTGCAATCCCAATCAAAATAAAGCAGGAGCCGCTGCCAAAGCAATCGCAAAGCAGCGGCCCCTGTAAAAAGGAGTAGGATGAGAACAGAAAAAATCAAATGTTAGGAAACCTTCATACGAAGGCGGAGCTTATCGCTGATCATAGCGATAAATTCACTGTTTGTAGGCTTGCCACGCGAGTTCTGAATGGTATAGCCAAAGTAAGAGCTCAGTACATCCACATCGCCGCGATCCCATGCCACCTCAATGGCATGGCGAATTGCACGTTCCACGCGGGAAGGAGTGGTTTTAAAGGTTTTGGCAACAGTAGGATAGAGTAGCTTAGTAACAGAATTCATCATTTCACTGTCGTTAATCGAAAGGATGATCGCCTCTCGCAGGTATTGATAGCCCTTGATATGCGCAGGCACGCCAATTTGGTGCATAATTTCTGATACCACAACTTCCAAGTTTCCCTGCACATCGCTTGAAACCTTGCGTATGTTCTCCTGACCGGCTGTGTTCCAGCCGGTCAGCTGGGAAATCCGTTCTGCCAAGATGTCAAGATCAAAGGGTTTAAGAAAATAGTAATCTGCTCCGGCTGCCAAAACTTCCTGCTCAAACCGAACATTATCCACACTCGACGTTAGCATAATGAGCGGGCGTTTACTTAGCTTGAGCTCTGGCAACGCTTTCATCACGCCGAGTGCATCCACGTGAGGCATAAACATATCCATCAGCAGCACGTCCGGCGTGTGAATCGGCAGCCGTGAAATGACTTCTGAGCCATCCTTCGGCACAAGCGTTACCTCATAGCCATAGGAGCGCAGCACATTAGCGCAGGTCTGTCCATATTCGCTTCCTTCTTCTGCGAGCATTACTTTCATTGGTTTTTCCATGTTTTATCTACCTTCCTTTCAACTTCTACCATATATTAACAAGTTTGTATTCCAAAGTCAAGAGAAAACGCAAAAATAATTGGTAAAACATGGAAAACACTTATTGCCCGCATGTTTTGCGGTTTTAAAGGAGTTAGGAAGCCTGCTTTTCCTGCGTAGCCGCAACGTTTTCTGCGGTATGCAGCATGCTTTCCGCAAAAATGCCATAGCCTTGCAGCGGATTGTTGACAAACACATGTGTGACTGCGCCGACGAGCATCCCATTCTGGATAATTGGGCTGCCGCTCATCCCTTGCACGATACCGCCTGTTTTTTCGATCAGCGCTGAATCGGTCACTTCTACAATCATATTCTTAACCTGTGTGTCAGGCCCGGAATAAATTTTTGTAATTTCGACATCATAATACTGAGGCGCCTTTCCATCGACAGTGGAGATGATTTGCGCCGGGCCGGTTTTCACCTCCTGACGCAGCGCAACTGGAATTGCCTTCCCGGAGAGAGCATTTCCCGCATTCATCACACCATACACGCCCGTGTTGCCATTGACCGCAAGCGATCCCATCACGCGGTTGCCAAACACGCCGCATAATTCGCCGGCCGCGCCTTTTGTGCCTTTATAGCAGCCGTTAATATGCGCATCCACGATGTCACCCGCGAGCAAAGGCATTTCTTCCCCTGTATCCACATCGCAAATAGCGTGCCCAAGCCCGGCGAACACCCTACTTTCCGGCTCATAAAAGGTGAGTGTGCCAACGCCGGCAGAGCTGTCCCGAATCCAAAGCCCGGCGCGAAACTTGCCATCCGAAATGGAACAAGCCGGTTGGAACGTCACGTCTAATTCCTGTGCCCCCCGGCGGATGTGCAATTTGAGCGCATGGCCTGCGCAGCCTTTGAAAATCCGGGAAACATCTTCATTCCGGCTAACAGGCTGGCCGTCCATCGATACGATCACATCGCCTTCCTTCAACCCGGCCTCTTTTGCCGGATTAACACTGCCCTCTTTGGTTTCCACGGAATCCATTCCAACAATCACAACGCCGTTGGTGTAAAGCCGCAGGCCAAATGGTGTCCCACCCGGAATCACGTAGCTGCGCTGCGTTACCGTAACATGAGAATTCTTGACGGGAAAGAGATTCAGCAGCTTTACCTCAACATCATAGCCCTGCTCCTGAGTGGCCACATTGTTGCTCTGCAAATGCAGCTGTGCTTGAGAGGCCTCATCCTCCGCTCTGGCAACGCATAATTCCCCAACCCATGGTGAACGATCCTGCGCGACATATAATTCATCCGGCACTGTGCGCTCAGCAAAGCCAAGCATACCAAAAATCACTGCCGCACAGACAAAGCCCAGAAGGGTCAATGCTTTGAAAAATTTTCGCATTATCCACCTCCATAGCGCGGCAAAATTGAAACTGCCGCCCTATTAATTTGCCTTGTTTGCCACCGTTTATTTGCGGTAATTTGATGACTTTTCGGACGGAATTGGGGTGGAAAATAGGAAAAGCGATGTGCAGGCAACATCGCTGCTTGACCGGCGAAAAAATGGATCGAAATCGATCTCATAACGCCTTATCAGAATCATAATTTTGAAAATTACTACGTATTTCTGAATTAAATTATCGAGTTTTCGAATTTGTTGAAATTTTCCCATTATTGACACGCTCAACATGTCAAATTCAGTTGAATTATACCATATACTTGTTCCATTGGCAAGTTATAAATGTCAAAAGAAAATGAATGGAGTGAGTATGTCATGTTTAAAAACAAGCATATCGATGGAAAATGTAATCGTTGTGGGGAACAGATTGCGAAACTTCGAAAGCAATTACCCGACAAAACTTCACAGAGAATTCTGGCCGACCGGATGCAAGAAAAAGGAATTGACATGGATAAGAACGCGATTCAACGAATTGAGCATGGAGACCGCTTTGTTACAGATATTGAACTAGCGGCTTTTGCGGATTTTTTTGGCGTTTCTTCAGATGTGCTGCTCGGTAAAAAAGAAGCGGATCAATAGAAATGCTTTCGTTAAAATCGACATATGAAAAGTGTCACTAAACACCTATTTATATAATATACTTATGCTATCTCTTATAATATTGTGAAAAAATGAGGTGTTTCAGCTATGACGCAGGAAAAGTCACCTATGGAAAGCCGTAATCTCTGCGGTAAAAACGTTGCGAAATTCAGAAATTTGCTCGCGGGTTCACCCTCACAGGAAAAGCTGGCCGCCAAAATGCAGCTGGAAGGGCTTAACATTAATAAAAACGCCATACAGCGCATTGAATGCGGCAAGCGGATGGTCAAAGACATTGAGCTGGATGTTTTCGCAAAGATCTTTCACGTCAGCGTTGATGAATTGATGTATGGCCCAAAAGAAGATAGATAATAGCAGGCCCGGCAGCATGCTGCCGGGCCTATCTTGTTATTACATAAAAGGCGTGTGTTATTTCAATACCGCTTTTCGTTGCAAGACCGCGGCGCATAACCCACAAGCCACGCAGCAGATAAGCAGGAACAGCATGCCAAAAGCTGGATTCGGCCCGTTTTGCAGCCCGAATACCGCTTTCAGCGCCTCCGACAGAGCTTGGGAAATCCGCCCCTGAAATAGCTCAGTATCTATGAGCGGCAGCACCAAGACAAGCAGAACCGGCACACTGACCGACACCAGCACCTTGCGCTTGGAGTCCATCCGATAATACAGCGTAGTGATCAGGTAGCCCAACAATAAGGCGAATAGATACAGGCAAAACAGCCAGCCAATTTGGAGCAGAAAGCCGGTGAAGCCGGTTTCCATCGCTCTGCCATAGATCAGGCCAAGGATTCCCTCGTAGGAGAAAAGGGTGGAGAACAAGGCAGTCATCAGAGAATCCACAACCGCCATTAGAAGTGCAACCGGCAAAAACGCAATGCAAGTTGCGGAAAACTGCGTTTTCCTAGATACACCGTTTTGTAGGAAGAAACAGAAATCCTCCTTAAAAGCGTTCAGCCCGCAGACGAATAAAAAAATCACACTAGCTCCATTGACGGAACTGACTTTCCCCTCCCCTGCCACTTGAACCTCCATCAGTGTACATACCAAAAGAGAAACCAGCAAAATAATCCCATAAAAAATAAGAAGTGGGTTGCGATAGCTATGAAGCAAATACCGCACCGCCGCTTTTCGTTTCATCTATAAAACCCTCCTTTATGCGTTCGTGAGCTGGATAAACAGCTTTTGAAGATCGAGCCGCGTGATTTCCAACCCATGCGGAAGCTGATCTGGCCTGACACCCAAAAAATAGGCTGTTTTTAGCCCGCCGAGCGTATCGCAGCCGATTGGATGCCGGCCCTGGAGAAATTGATCCACTACTGCCGCCGCTCCTGTTACGGTATAGCCGGATTCCAAAAGCGTTTCCACTGGCTCGTCACGCAGAATTTCACCCCGCTTGATGATGACAATGTGCTCAATCACATGGGCGATCTCCTCAATGAGATGTGTGGCAATAAGAATCGTTTTCGGCTTTTCTCCGTAGGATTCCAACAGCAACTTATAAAATAACTCCCTGTGGTTTGCATCGAGCCCCAGAACCGGCTCGTCAAAGAGCAGATAAGGCACATCGAGCGAGAGCGCAAGGATGATTTTAAAAATCGATTTGTATCCAGTGGAAAGGGTGACGGCCTTCTTCCGAGTATCCAACCCGAACTGCTGTGCAAGCGCAAGGGCCTTCTCCTCCTGAAAGCTCGGATAGAAGGCTTTGCTCCAGCGGAATGCATCCCTCACCCGCATCGTCTCCGGATAGAGATTTTCTTCGCTCATCAGATAGAGCTTCGCCTGTGCCCCGTCGTTTTCCCGGGCTGGAAGCCCATCAACTGTCACCTCACCTTGATCCGAAAAAATCCGATTAGCGATGATTTTCAGCAACGTTGATTTCCCCGCCCCGTTGCGGCCAAGCAGGCCGTAAATCCGGTTTTCCCCAAAGGATACGGTAACGTCGCGCAGGGCGGTCACCTCACCGTAGGCCTTTGTCACACTTTTTACTTCGATTGCCTGCATTCTATAAACCCTCTTTCTATCATTGAACTGGTTTCATCCCGGCTAATTCCCAGCCGGACTGCCTCTTGAGCCAGCGGCAGCGCATGGGCGCGGTAAAATTGCTCCCGGCGCTTTTTCCGCAGTTGCTGGATCGCTCCTGTGCTCACAAACATCCCAACGCCGCGCCTTTTATGCAGAATGCCCGCTTCAACAAGCTGATTCACTCCCTTGAGCGCCGTTGCAGGGTTAATCTGATAACGCACGGATATTTCCGTAGTGGAGGGAACCTGCTCTCCCTCCGGGAAGGCGCCGGTGAGGATCGCATCCTCCAGCATCTCGGCGATCTGCAAAAAGATCGGCCGGTCTTCCTGAAATCCACCTGGCATACACCCACTTCCCTTTCTTATGATTAGTTAACTACTCAACTAATTAACTAATCACATAATAAACAAGATTGATCAGATTGTCAAGAAAAATTTAAAAATTGATGCATCATGAAAGGGGCTGTTGCAAAATGCAAAGCATTTTGCAACAGCCCCTTCTTATCTTCTCTTTTCCTGATAAAAACTTATTTTGCCTCTGCGCGGTAATTCGCCACGCGCTGCTCCAACGTTTTCTCCACTGCGAGCGTCAGGGAATTCGGATTGTCCATCGTCTGGTCGCAATCCATATGGAAGAGCATCATGCCGCCGATGCCGAGGCTGACGGCATAGGCCGTTTTATCCGCCACCATGGAGGGGCAGTTGTAATAATCGTCAAGCACTACTGGGTTACCGTTTTCATCCGTATAATTGCCGGGGAAGGCATTGCTCCAATAGGCGTCCGGCTCATTGGCCACCTGGCTCCAGGAGGGCCAGTAGGCGCCGCCGTCGACCGGGCGACCATAATACGGCACACCGAGGTTGAACTGCTCACGGGGATATTGCAGACCGTTAAAATAGCGCATCGGGTTGTATGCGCCCGTCATGAAGGTAGAGTGGCAGCCATCATCATCAAACAGATCATAGGCCATCACATGCACCTCATCAATGGCGCGCATAGCGCTACGGCTGAAGCCAACCCCCCAGCTGGCAAGGGCAACGCCGATGGTCACGCTGTCGCCGAATTCACGGTCAAAGGCCTGGTCGAGCTTTTTAATGAATTGGCCGTAAACCCTCCATTGTGCACTCTGATCCGGGTATTCCCAATCAAAATCCACGCCGTCCAAACCATATTCCTTCACAAAAGCTACGATATTTTCAACCAGCGTATCCATATGATCCGTGAGGGACTGCGCTGTTACCTCATTATTGCCCGGGCAAAGGATCGTGGCTGTGATGCGCACGTCCGTTTTGATATCGCGCACATCGAAAATCTCATGCAGCGCCGCAATCTCCCGGCGGAAATCGTCTGCGCCGTCACGGATATGGACGCCGCCTTCCGTCGTCCAATCCACACCGTTGAAGAGGATGACTTCATTAATCACCTCAAAATAGCGGGAATAGGTTTTCATCGCCTGATAGGCTTCCTTGTACTGCGCGCTGTTTTCACCATAGGCCGCCTTCATCTCATGTACCTTGTCTGTGATTTTCCAGGACTTATTGAAATCAATGCGTTTATAGGCCGCGATGCGCAAGGGTTCGTCGAGCTCTTTCGGCGCAATGTTATAAATCTCCATCTCCTGCAAGCGGAAGGTGCCCGCCTGCTCATGCACAACAAGGCGCACCCGTTGTGTGGTAACCGGGTCAAAGGTGCAGAAACGATAGGTTTCAATGCGATCGCTCTTGAAGAAATCGACCCATTTACCGTTTTCATATGTTTGCAAAGCAAACGATTTCACGCTGGCGGTCAATTCGCGCAGCACCACCGTATTGAAGGTGACCGCCTCCGGGAACTGTAGCTCCACATAGGCGTTTTCCTTCTGGCCAGAGGACCAGTAGGTTTCGATCTTACCGTCCGTCAGGTATTGCGCATCCGCAATGGCGGAACCGCTCTGCCCCGCAATAACAGCCTGCGGCGCAAGATTCGGCTCCTCGATCACATTCTTCATTGGGTTGACACTCACGCCAAACAGCCCAAGAAGGAACTGCACTGAGGCAATGATAAGCGCAACCACACGCCGAATCATCAAATAAAGCTTCATTTTTACAAAAAACCTCCTCTTTTACAGACAAACAGCCGATTCTCAAACTGTTTGCCCTCCCTTATATGTAAGCCAGGGCGGTTAATCGCCCTTTTGCCCCATCACAATCTCTAAAAGCTGCTCCGGAGTATCCACAAGAAAATCCGCACCGGCCTCCTCCAATACTCCTTTGCTGCGAAAGCCCCAAGTAACACCAATGCAGGGCAGGCCGGCATTGTGGGCTGTTTGCACATCCACATCTGAATCTCCGGCATAAATCGCGCCTTCCACCCCGCTGCCGAGCAGGCGCAGCGCTTCCAGCACACTGTCCGGTGCAGGCTTACGGCGCACGCCCACCCGCTCCCCGATAGCGACTTTCATCAAACCTCCGAACTGTGTATCAGAGAGCTGTTTGACCGCGCCATCGTATTTGTTGGAGACGACGGCATATTGGACGCCGGCCTCCCGCAGGGCCTCCAGCAGCGGCAAAATGCCACTGTAAGGCCTTGTTTTACAGCACATCCGTTTGCCATATTGCTCCTTGAAGAGGGCAAAGCAGCGTTCCACCGCGGCTTCCTCCACCCCATGGGGGGCGGCCCGCTCGATAAGCAAATGCACGCCGTTGCCAACAAAGCGGCGCACCTCCTCCCGAGAGCGCGGCGGATACCCGCATGCCCGCAGGGCGGCATTGGTTGCATCGGCCAGGTCATCCAGCGTGTCGAGCAGCGTCCCATCCAAATCAAAAACCACTGTATGGTAATGCATGAGAATCGTCATCCCTTATCTGCTTAAAATTCGCCTTCCAGGAGCGCTCCATCCGTGATGTTAAAGCGCAGGTGCTTTTCCACACCATCCTCCAGGAAGCGGACTTCTACAACATCCTTTTTCACATATTCTGCGCTCAGCACTTTTGTATCGCTTGTCTTGAGCGTATCCTGAAACACCGCCATCTGCTCCGCGTCATAACGGTCTACATTATCAGAGATGAAAAGCAGGTTGCCAAAAATTTTATTAACCTTCGCAATAATTTTCCGTTGGGTCATATTCAGCTGCATATTATAATCGCGCAGCAGAAAAACGTCAGGGTCGTTGCAGAAGGCGCGCCCATCGAGCTGGCGGCGGAAAATGGTGTTGTTGACGGCATTTTTCGTTGTCGCATCCTCACGATGGGTCAAGTAGCCATGCAGGGTGGGCTTCCAATCAAGGCACACATCCGCGCCGATGCGGCAAAAATCAACCTTACCATAGCAGGGCGCGAGCGGCACGCCGCAGCCGAGAATGAGCTTATCGCCCACACAGTCACGGATGAAATCCATCGCTTCGCACATCAGCTGGCCGCGGGATTTGTTATACTGCGGAAGAATGCACGCGGCATAGAGGAAATCGAGCTTCACCATGTCGTAACCCCACTCGTTGAGGATCACATCAAAGCAATTGCGAATATACTGCGCCGCCTCCGGATGATTGAAATCAATGGCATAGAAGCCACCCCAGTTGAGGCCCGCGACAACAGGCTTGCCCTTTTCATTTTTGATAAGCCATTCCGGATGCTTCTCTGCGATGGTCGAGTGATATTCGCAGCCAAAGGGCGCAAGCCACAAGCCGGCAAGCATTCCTTTGCTATGGATCTGATCGGCAACCGCTTTCATACCATTGGGGAATTTTTCCGGATCGGTGCTCAGCCAATCGCCCACAGCCGTCTGGTAGCCGTCGTCAATCTGAAAAATATCAATCTGCTCCGGCACCTTTGCTAACGCTTCCAGATCATCCGTCACAATTTTTTCATTGATATGAGGATAATAATTATACCAGGTGGTGTAGCCGCACTTATGCTGCACACGGGGCTTGGGGATCTCCATGAGCTGGAAATAACGATCGAACACCTGATCGAAGCCGCCGCGCAGATGGACGATATCCACCGCTTCATACGGCTCCTCCATTACCACGCCCTCCAGATCCTTCTCCACGATAAGAAGGTTCCGGTTGCAATCAAAATTGAATACCGTATAACCGCCGCGCTCCGTCATGGAGCCGAACAGATCAACTGTTTCTCCGTTGCGCACATAGGAATAGGAGTATCCATGGAACACGCCGCTCGTCTTCGGATAATCGTGGAAGGTGTAGTCGCCGGATTTATCCAGGCTCATCTCCTTAATCCACGCCTTACTCAGCGGGCTCAAGTGGGTCATGCGGTCCGTCACAAAATATTCCTTGCTGTCCGTCCAGGATTGATAGCCGTTAACAAACACGCGGCTGTCCGGCTGATACGGATAACGGAAAACCATCTCAAACTGCGTAAAGGATACGGGCTCCTTTGGAAGAATCCGGACGCGCACGCGCCCCTTTTCATATTGCGTCATGAGGGAAAAATGCTCCGTTTCAAACGGCTGCTGCTCCTGCGCTTTTCCACATGTACGGTGCAATTGGCCGTCGGCGATATAGGTGAGCTGAAACCTGCATTCCTTCATCGTGTAATCTCCTGTCTGGTTTATTCTACGATAGGCTCACATCCATAGACGCCGCCTATTTTAGTATCTCTATTATACCTTTTTTTCCCGCTGTGTAAAGCGTAATTCTGCTACAAAAGATTAAATCTTTCCTGATATTCGATTGAAAAACCGAAAGAATTCTTTTATAATAGAAAGGAAGGGTAGGTTTCCCCTTTCCTTCCAGCTGATAAGGAGGAATTGCAAATGGACAATATGGAAAGTAGAGCATTCGTCATCAAATCCGAATCCAATCCACGCATCCGGATTGAAGCGGTTCCAGGTCATTTTGTCACCAGCCATTCCCACATCAATTATTGCCTGAATATTACCCAAGTCAAGCATGAGCATGCCATGGCTCGTGACGCTGCGGCCCAGCTTGCCGCGCCCTACCTCCAGTTTGAAATCATTGACACGATCGTCTGCATGGAGGGCAGCGAAATCCTCGGCGCATTTTTAGCCCGTGAGCTGACCAAATCGGGCATGCGCTCCATCAATCAAGGAAGCAGCTTGTTCGTAATTTCGCCAGAATACGATGCAAACGGGCAAATGTTTTTCCGCGAGAATCTTCAGCCCATGGTTGCGGATAAAAGCGTTTTGCTGCTGATTTCCACTGTATCCACCGGCAAAACCATCCGCCGCGCACTGGATTGTATCCGGTATTTTGGCGGGCGCACCTGCGGCATCGCGGCCGTGTTCAGCGCGATCCCAATGGTAGAGGATATTGAAATTCAATCCCTCTTCTCCACAAAGGATCTACCGGATTATGCATCCTTTTCAACAGGCGACTGCCCGGACTGCAAAGCGCACCGGCCGATTGACGCTATGGTGAACAGCTTTGGGTATTCTAAATTATAGCGCTTTGATTCGAAGCGCTTTCAGACCGCTTTGCCTCTTGCGCAAAGCGCTGGGGGTTGCTTTTATGATGAGCTTTTCAGGAAACAATTTACTTGCAACACAAAATCCCCTCACAAGCAAGCGAGGGGATTTTACTTTACCATTTTCTCCGATCATACTGCCCGATCACAGCAGCCCTGCCTCCTTTGCCTTTTGCAGCAAAACCGGCGTGATCTCCGGGTAGGTAAGGTTCGGCGGCAATTGATAGAAAAAAGCTACTTCTTCCATTTCGCTCTCTGGCAATGCGCCGATCTCATCAATTTCGGCAATGAATACAACCCCGTTTCCCCACAGATTTTCATCACCCGCCCTGTAATCGAAGGCCGGAGAAAGCAGGTATTTCACAGCGCCTGATTCTTCATATAATTCCCGCCCGGCTGCTTCTATAAGGGATTCCCCACCCTCAATATGGCCGCCCTGCGTTTCCCATGTGGAACGATTTTTATGGCGGCTTAGCATAAGCTTTCCACGATAGACGGATATGATCACAACAAACTGATAGGTTCCCAGCGTATGCAGGGGATATGTTTCACAGCGCATCCTCCTCGTCGCCCCTTTTTGAATTTTTAAGAAAAAATTGCCTCAAATTTATTGCATCTTGCCATCGAAAAATATTCGCCATCCGCCACGATAATGTGATCATATAGCCAAATATCCATGGAGCGCAACAGCCGCGCCAGCATGCACGTTGTTTCCACATCTGTCCGAGACGGTACCGCCACGCCGTTGGGATGGTTATGCCCCAGTACTACGCAGGAGGCATTATGGCGCAGCGCCGCTTCCACAATCCGGCGGTTGTTGATATCCACCATTGACTGCGTCCCTTCAGAAATAGATACACAGTGTAACACCCGCCCTTGATTATTCATGCAGAGGAGCAAAACACGCTCCACCGTTACGCCATTGAATTTAGAGACAAGCAGTTCCCCACACGCTTCAGAGGAGACTGCACGCATGCCACGCAGCGCACGGTCCTCCAGATAGCGGCGGTTGACAGCTGGGACGAGCTTAATTAATATAGCGGTATTCATCCCGACCCCTTCCACCTTCACCAAGTCCTCCACAGAGGCGTCAAACACAGCAGAAAGGGAGCCAAAGGTGTCGATCAGGCGATGCGCCGTTTCATTTGTATCCTGCCGTGGAATGGAATAAAAAAGCAAAAGCTCCAGCACATTGTGCGGCTCAAACTGCTCCATTCCCTCTTCCAAAAAACGCCGCTTGAGCCGGTTTCGATGGCCATCATGCATCCCTTTATCCATTTCCGGACACGTCCTTTCCGGCCGGTGAGGCAAGTGAGCTCGGTGCGATGATCTGTACGCCGGCAATCCACGCTTTTTTGCTCATTGGGCAAGCCCTCCCGGATTTTCGTTATTTATACATCGCAAAGCAGAGCCCACTGAAGCCTCTCCCGCCCTGATTTACGAAAATGCGCACAAAACGCTTTATTTGAATGAGGCCATTATAGCGCATTTCCCGCCTTTTGAAAAGCCATGGGATATGATATAATAGCTTCAAACGGGTCGTTTGAAGCATTAGAAAAATGTCTGTCGGCGCAAAACGCCTCCTGCCGCTCAGCGGCAACGCCATTTTTCGCAGCGGTTAGCCTATTCATATATGGCAAAATAGCTTCAAACGAGGCCGCAAAGCTTCAAGTTTTGAAACTTGGAAGAATTGGAGACCATTATTGATAGAAGGATGACGATTATTGAAAACGCTTACCATAAATAAAAACGATGCGAACCAGCGCCTGGATAAATATCTGACAAAAGCCCTCCCAAACCTGCCGCAGTCTTTGCTCTACAAATATATCCGCAAAAAGCGCATCAAGGTAAACGGCAAGCGGGCAGAGATTGCAACCCGGCTGGAGGAAGGCAATACGATCGACCTCTATATCAACGATGAATTTCTGATTCAGCCGGAAAAGCGATATGATTTTATGGGCGCTTCCCCGTGCCTCGATATCGTCTATGAAGATGAAAACCTGTTGCTGCTCGATAAAAAAGTGGGCCTGCTTTGCCATCCGGATGAGCATGAATATGTAGACACTCTCATCACCCGTGTCAAACGTTATCTCTATGAAAAGGAGGCGTTTGATCCTGCCAGCGAGCAATCTTTCACTCCAGCGCTTGTCAACCGCATTGACCGCAATACAGGGGGAATCGTCATCGCAGCAAAAAATGCCGCCACACTGCGCGTATTGAATGCAAAAATGAAAGACCGCGAGCTGCATAAATATTACCTCTGCATTTTGATCGGCGCGTTGGATGAGCCGAAGGGCACACTGGAAGGCTATCTGTTTAAGGATGAAAAGAAAAACCGTGTTTATGTGCGCCGCCAGCCCTGCCCCGGCGCCAAAACGATCCGCACACGCTACCGGACGCTCGGATATCGCAACGGTTTAACGCTTGCTGAGGTAGAGCTGCTAACCGGCCGAACGCATCAGATCCGCGCCCATTTTGCTTCTATCGGCCACCCCCTGCTGGGCGATGGGAAATATGGCGTGAACACACAAAATAAAAAATTTGGCGGATATAAAAAACAATGCCTCTATTCTTACAAGCTTCAATTCGACTTTCAGACGGACTCTGAGCACCTCGCCTATCTTGATGGGCAAACCTTTACCGTGCAGAACGTATGGTTTCGCACAGCATTTGAGGAAGGAACACTGTAAATAGAATTTTAACCGGGAGATTTGTGTAGGAACGTAACAGCGCTGATTCAGAAGGCCGCCAACCGTTCCGGAATCGAACGGAAACATCAGTGTACAAGGGGAACATCGCCATCAGGGCGTGCCCAAGCGCATGCTGACTGCATTCTCGGGCTCGACTGGCGACAGGCAGACGACGCAGCTTTCCTTGCTGGAAAGCAAGGAGGATAACGCAGCCAGGGGCGCGGCCACAGTGCTAAAAACCGATGTGTACGCTACACACTGATGCAAAGCTTCATCAAAATCCACGCGCAAAACAGGCTCTCTTCCTCGTCTGCCGTCTTCTCAGCCTCATTACATCACAAAAACCCCTCCCGGCATTACCCGGAAGGGGTTTTTATTTGCTAAAAAAGAGGGTTGCTTACGCTTCCTTCTTGCGGGTGCAGACAAACGCCGCAGCGGCCGCAACAGAGATAACGCCAAGCACCGCGATGCCGACGGAGGAATCGCCCGTCTCGGGGATTTCTTCCGGCTCGGTCTCGGTCGGAGCTTCTGTCGGAGCCTCGGTGGGAGCCTCGGTCTCTTTCTCCACCGGAGCGATCGAGTAGAGCTTCGCGATCAACTGAGCAAGCTCGTTGTCCTGAAGGCCATTGAGGATACCAGCGATGTCAAAATCACCGCCGCCAATTCCGCCAAGAGCGCCCAGGAGCGTATCCTTAAGGCTGGAGATATCGATGTCGCTCAGGCCGCCAAGCATCTCGGTAAGCGCGCCGATATCGAAATCGCCACCCGTGATGGAGCTGATATCGAAATCGCCCAGGCCGGACAGCATGTCAGTGATTGCACCGAGATCAATGCCTGCACCGCTGATAGCGTCTGCGATCTGATCGACCGGGTCCTTCGTGTCGGCTGCAAACGCCGGGACGCACATTGCAAGGCAGAGAACCAGAGCAAGCGCTACGCTGAGAACTTTTTTCATGGTTGACATTCCCTTCTCTTTGGTATTATTTACAACGGCAAGCGCCACTGTATTACTTCGTTATTATGCCACTAAAATAGTATAAAGTCAACTACAATTTGTATAACGGCATGATTTTATCACCAGGTAAAGTAAACGTCGTTGCCGACCACCTGGAACACCGGGGTCACCGTTGGCTGGTTCTTATTGTAACTGCTGCCAACATTCTGAAAGGTGCGGCCCTGGGCATCCTTCTGCTTCTGGAGAGAATTTGCAAAGGCGTTGCACATCTCTTTATCCTTGAGCGTGATGCGGGCAACCACATTCAGCTCCGAACGGTCCGAAACGTTATCCAGCATGCCGGGATCAAATGCCGCGGCCCACCAATAGAGGCGGCGTGGCATACGGAAAACGAATTTCCCCTTCCGGTAAAGGGAGGCTTCCATCACCAATGAATTTTCATCCGTAGCACAATCATAAAACTCAACCATACGCGTGGTTGGCTTATGGTAAACGCCAATTTCGCAACCGATGGAAGGGCCGTACTGTCCTTTCCACATCTGCACCATCCAGTCAAGGTTGTCATAGCGGAATTTAATACGCACCGTATCGAAATCCATCGCGGCATACGGCGCCATATTGTCATACAACTCGCAATAGCCAAGGCTGCGGCGGAAATCCGTTGCGCCAATCGGCACTGGATTGCCGTTTTCATCAAACTCCACAAAGGGATTTTCTCCGTTGGTAACCGGTCCGGTCGCCTTCGTGGGCGCAACTTTCGTCGTCGTCGGTTTCTTTGTTGGGGCGGTTGCGTGCGGTTTCGTCGCCGTAGGCTTTGCCTCAGCCGTCGTCCCCTCCGGCACCGTAGGCTCCGTGCTCTCTTCGGAGGAAGAGGGCTCATCTGTTGATACCTCGCCGACAGATTCGCTTGGCGCGGGCGTATCAGCTCCCATGCTGTTCGCTGGAACTGTGATTTCCGGCTCCTTTGAGCCGCGCACTGCAAACGCAATGCCTACGGCAATGGCAATCACAACACATACTGCCGCCACGATCACAATGATCTTGGTTTTTTTCTTATCCATTGATTTTCTCCTTTTCACGTAATGCCGGAGAAGGCCCGGCCTTTTTGCCGCATCGAATCGAATCGAAGTGGAATTATTTCCACACAAAACTCTTCTCCGCAAAAAATGACGTTGCAGCCACACGGCAGGAAGCGTTTTGCGACGACAGACATTTTTCCAATGCAACCCAGTTTCAAACTTTGAAACTTTACAACCGGCTTGATGCTATTACCATGATTTCATTGCGCAAAGTGCAATGGGCGGCGCAGCCGCAGGGCGTCAGCCCAAATCAATGATTCAATGTTTTCTAAAATACGCAAAATCGGTGACTCTCGTGTTTCGTGAGGTTATCTAGCCGAGAACCGAAAGCGTAAGCGCGGTTCGAAAGCCAATGTTCTCCGAAGCTCGAGATTCGTGAGGTTATTATACCAAATGCACACACACCACGTCAAGCAAAGCAACGGTTAAAACCGGATGGTAAGCCCTTCCAAACAGCGAAAATGCGCTCATTTATCAACAATTCGCATGATTTCATCCAGGTTCTTACGCTTTTTCTCCCGCAGGCGTTCATCTGCGGCATAGCCGACGCTCAGCACCAGCCGGATCCGCTTTGATTTGGGGATTTGAAGCAGCTCCTTCAGCTTTTTCTCATCCAACCATCCCATAATGCAGGTAGAAAGGCCCTGGTCCACGGCGGCGAGGCAAATCTGCGACGTGGCCAGCCCGATATCGATCTGCGCAAACTGCTGATCTTTGAACGCACCGCTGATTTTCGCCGTCAAGGTCGCTTTTTCCTCAACTACTATAAGGAATGCCGGGCAATTATCTGTAAATCGATTCATCCCCATTCCCTGCACACATTTTGCAACCTGTGGGGATACAGACGGGCTGTTCACTACAACAAAGCTCCAAGGCTGGCTGTTGCAAGCAGAGGGCGCAAGGCGCGCCGCCTCAATGCATTTGACAAGCTTTTCCGTTTCCACCTTTTTGTTCGGATCATAATTGCGGCAGCTCTCACGCCGTGCGATCAGGTCAAAAAAGTCTTTCATATTAATCATCCATCCCTTCATAAATAAAAAAGAAATCGCCTTTCTTACAAGCCAAGCCCGTCACAACCGATTTCATCACCGGCCGCCGTGCCGCCATCCCAACAAAAATGTGCAAGATCCACTCGCCCATCCGGCAGGAAGCGCACACCCTCCCGCTGGAGCAGCGCAATCTGCTCATTTTCTCCGCCGAAGGCGAACGCGCTTGACACCTCGCCGAAACGGTTTACCACACGAAAGCACGGGATATGTGCCGGATCTGGATTCACATGCAGCGCATAGCCCACCACGCGCGACCAGCGGGGGTTGCCCGCAAGTGCGGCAATTTGGCCATAGGTTGCAACTCTGCCATAGGGAATCTGCCGGACGACGGCATAAATCCGCTCGTAGCTGTTTGGCATTGATCACGCCTCCCTCTTCCAATTGCTTTTATCGTACCGTCTCTGAAAAGAAAAAGCAAGCCCTGATCCGGCATACAAAAAAGCCGGGCCCCGTCAATGACAAAACAGGCCTTGGGAGAAAGTTTACAAGGCGGGAACAGACGGGAAGCAAACTGTGTGATTCCAATCGCAATGTCGGCAGGCCCCCAGGCAGTTGACCTTCCAAGTGATTGATGCTGAAAGAAATCCCCTGCCCAACGTGCAGGTACATTACGGCATCAGCAACCCGGAAACATTTGGATTCATTGGTTTTACAGATAAAAATGATTCCGTCGCCTGGAACGATCTGCTGACCGGCAAACAGAATATTTATGTTTGGATAAGGCTTCCTGCGAACTGTCAATGCCGCAGCACTTTCCATTCCAAATCCGGCGTTTTGATTTCGGCGCCACTATCACACTACAGGCGGAGTGGGAAGCTGGGGAAAACGGCTCGGAAACCACGCCGGCTTAGCGCCCAATGAAACGTACGAAGAAGGCGATCGCCGCTATGCATCCGGATGCATAGCGGCAAGGGAAACGTTGTTCGGAAATCCCCCCGAACAACTCGCCGGGGCTGTTGCAAACGGTACCTTCCGCCGTTCGCAACAGCCCCTTCTGCATTGCTTATAACTGTGCAATCGTGATCGATTCGATTACAACATCCTCCGCCGGCTTATCGTTCCGGCCGCAGGGGACGTTTGCAATCGCATCGACCACGTCCATCCCCTCATACACCTGGCCAAATACCGTGTGGCGAAAATCGAGCCACGGGGTGCCGCCCTTGGTGCGATAGGCTGACACGGCCCATGCTGGAAAAGCGCTCTCGCCGAGGGTTTCCATCTGTGCGAGAAGATCGTCGCTGACGGCGGGCGCCTGCACGATGAAAAACTGGCTGCCGTTGGTGCCGGGGCCCGCGTTTGCCATGGAAAGCGCGCCGCGCAGGTTATGGTAATCCGGGCTGAATTCATCCTCAAAGTGCTTTCCCCAGATGCTCTCCCCGCCCATGCCAGTGCCCGTCGGATCTCCGCCCTGAATCATAAAATCCGGGATGACGCGATGAAAAATCAGGCCGTCATAGTAACCGTTTTTGGCGTGCGTCGTAAAATTCTCGACCGCCTTTGGAGCGGCGTCCGGAAAGAGGAGAATCTGAATTTCCCCCATCGTCGTTTTCATTGTAGCGGTGATATCCCCCGCCTGCGGTTTGCGAAGCTGTGATGCCATTGTGTATCCCTCTCCTTGTTCCCGCGATCGTTCGGCTTAGTCCTCTGCATCCGCAAAATCGCGCTTTTTCTTCTGGATTACTTTATATGCGATCACGCCGGCGGCGATGACCGCCACTGCGCCAATGCCGATATACAGCCAGGTATAATCCGTTTTCTGCTCCTGGCCGGCTTCCCCGCTCTGGCTGGCTTTCAGCTCACTCCAAAGGTCGGTCATCAAGGTCAGAGTGTTCTGCGGCAGGTTGTAAAAATACTCGGTCTTTGGCATTTTATCCTGCGTCGGATAGAGATACTCGTTGCCCTTTAGCTCATAGTCATCACGGGCAAGCACCGCCGTATTTGGAGTGGCATAGCCAAGGTAATTCGCATTCTCCACCGCAATATCCGGATCCAGCAGGAAGTTGATATAAGCTTCTGCCGCCGCTTTGTTTTTAGCGTTTTTCGGAATACAGATTGAATCGACGAAAACATTGACGCCTTCCTGCGGGTAAACGAATGCAAGATCGGGGTTATTGTCATACATTGTGATGAAGTCGCCCGCGTAATAGGGCGCAATGGCCGCCTCGCCATTTTCCATTTTGCGGAAGATATCGTCCATAACATATCCCTGGAGAACCGGCTTCTGTTCCTTGAGCTTTTCTGCAGCCGCCTTCCACTCGGCCTCATCGGTCGTGTTAAAGGATTGGCCCAGCAGCTTTTGCGCAATGCCAAATGCGTCGCGCGGGTTGTCGAACATTAGGATTTTGCCTTTGTACTGCTCATCCCACATCACATTCCAGCTTGTGGGAGCCTCCTTCACCAGCTTGGTGTTATAAATTAGGCCGACCATGCCCACATTATAGGGCACGGAATACGCATCCTCAGGGTCAAAATACAGGCCCTTATATTTTGCGTCGATATACTTATAATTCGGGATATTTGAAAAATCAATCTTTTGCAGCATCCCCTCTGCAATCAGGCGCTCGATCATATAATCCGACGGGATAACGATATCGAAGCTCACACCGTCGCTTTTAAGCTTTGCGTACATGTTTTCATTGGTATCGTAATTGTTATAGTTGACCTTGATACCAGTGCGCTTGGTAAACTCCGCATTTACGTCCATCGAGCCCTCAGAGCCATCAGAAATGTATTCACCCCAGTTATAAACGTTGATTGTCGTCCCAGCTAGGCTGGACGTATCCACCGCAGAAGCAGAAATCGCCGCGGGAAGCGCCGTGGAGCACACCATAACCACGGCAAACAGGATTGCCACAAATTTTTTCAATTTTCAGTCTCCTTTACAGCCATTTTTTTATTTATGCGCTTCTCGCCCTGCGCCTGCGCAATATTATACAGGATCAACAGCACGAGGATAGCGACAAAAATCAGGGTGAACAATGCATAGATATCCGGCGTGACACGGCGCTTTGTCATCGAGTAAATTCGCACGGGCAGCGTTTGAAAGGACGGACCGTTTGTAAAATAGCTGATGATAAAATCGTCGAGCGACATCGTAAAGGACATCACCAGCCCAGTGACGATACCGGGCATGATACCGGGTAAAACAACCTGAAAAAAGGAGCGTGCCGGCGTACAGCCCAGATCTTGCGCTGCCTCGGAAAGATGCGGATCCATCTGCCTCAGTTTTGGCAGGATCGACAGGATCACATACGGCAAATTGAATGTAATATGCGCAAACAGCAGCGTCCAGAAGCCCAGCACGTCCCTTGCGCCCAGCAGCTTACCCGCAAACACGAACAACAGCATCATGGAGATACCCGTAACGATCTCCGGATTCATCATTGGGATATTGGTAACGGATAAAACGCTCGATTTAAGCCACTTATTGCGCATGGTATCGATGCCGACCGCAGCTGCCGTGCCAAGCACAGTAGCAGCCAGTGAGGAGGCCACCGCCAAAATCAGGCTGTTATACAACGCCTGAAGCGTTGCCTTATCCTGAAAGAGCGACTCATACCACCGCAGAGAAAAGCCGGCGAACAGGCTCGTGCTGTTGGATGCGTTAAACGAGAAAAAAATCAGCACGAAAATCGGCGCATACAAAAACAGAAAGATCAGCGCCATATAAATTTTTGATACAGGTTTCATACAAATGGTCCCCCCTTACTCGGAATCTGTGGCGTTCGGTCAGGCAGCGCTCTGCATTGCAAAAAGCAGAGCGCCTTTTTTCAAATCACCATTGCCCCGGAATCCTGATCGGCGAACCGGTTCATGAACGCCATGCAGATGAGGATAAGCACCATCAGCACGAGCGATAGCGCCGCGCCCAAATTATAATTATACGCCGTTTGAAATTGCATCTCGATAATATCGCCAATGAGGGAAAACGTGCCGCCGCCGAGCTTTTGAGAAATATAAAAGGTGCTTACACACGGCACGAACACCATAGTGACGCCGGAAACGACGCCGGGCATGCTCAAAGGAAAAATCACCTTGCGAACAACAGCCACCCGATTTGCGCCCAGATCCTGCGCCGCCTCCACCATGCTCTTGTCAAGCTTGGACATCACGGAATACAGCGGGAGGATCATATAGGGAATGAAATTATAAACCATGCCCAGAACTACCGCGCCGCCCGTATTAATCATATGCAGCGGGCCAATGCCGAAGAATCCAAGCACTGTGTTGATGAGGCCTGTATCTTCCAAAATCGTCATCCAGGAATAGGTGCGCAGCAGGAAGTTCATCCACATGGGCAACATAACCAGCAAGATCATCGTGCTCTGCCGCTTTGCCCCGGATTGGGATAGGAGATAGGCAAACGGATAGGAGAGCAGCAGGCAAATCACCGTTGCCGCTAAGCCGTAACCGATTGAGCGAAGAAAGATGTTGCCATAGCTGCCCAGCTGTTGAATGTTGGCAACCGTAAAATTGCCCTGCGCATCGGTAAACGCATAATAAACCACCAGAATCAACGGCGCGACAATGAAGATCACAGACCAGACGATATATTGCGCCGAAGCGAGTTTTTGCAGAAGAGAAGGCTTCTTTTCCATATGCTACGCCTCCTCTTCCTCAGGGTCGGAAAGGTGCTCCAGCTCGTCGCTGAAGGAGCTATAGTCGCCAAACGCACCCGAATAGGCCGATTTCTTCATGATATGGATCGCATCCGGATCAATTTTCAGGCCAATCACATCACCCACAGCCTGATGGTCGGTGGACTGGATCATCCACTTAAAGCCGCCGATATCCACAATAATCTCAAAATGCACGCCCTTGAAGGTCACGCTCGTCACTGTGCCGGAGAGCATCCCCTCTTCTGCGGGGACGACATCCACATCCTCCGGGCGAACGACCGCGTCTATCGGTTCATTTTTTTGGAAGCCCTGATCAAGGCACTGGAACCGATGGCCAGAAAACTCCGCGAGATAATCCGCCCGCATCACGCCGTCGAGGATATTGCTCTCGCCAATAAAATCCGCCACAAAGGCGTTCTTCGGCTCGTTATAGATATCCTCCGGCGTGCCGATCTGCTGGATCACGCCGCTGTCCATCACCACCACCGTGTCGGACATGGAGAGCGCCTCCTCCTGATCGTGGGTCACATAGATGAAGGTGATGCCCATGCGCTGCTGAATATTTTTCAGCTCCACCTGCATATCCTTGCGCAGCTTGAGGTCGAGCGCGCCGAGCGGCTCATCCAAAAGCAGCACGCGCGGCTCGTTGGCAAGCGCACGCGCAATGGCGACGCGCTGCTGCTGCCCGCCGGATAGGGAGGCGATCTTGCGCCGTTTGAAGCCCTTCAGGTTGACAAGCGCCAGCATCTCATTGACCTTATCGCGGATTTTTTTCTCCGGCCATTTTTTCACCCGCAGGCCAAAGGCAATATTTTCGTATACATCCAGATGCGGAAAAAGCGCATAACGCTGAAAAATGGTGTTGACCTGCCTCTTATGAGGCGGCACACCATTAATTTTTTTTCCGTCAAAAATGACCGTACCCTCATCCGGCTCCAAAAAGCCGCCGATGATCCGCAGCGTGGTCGTTTTTCCACAGCCGGATGGGCCCAGCAGCGTGATAAACTCCTTGTCGCGAATATAAAGATTCAGGTTTTTCAAAATCGGCTCGCCGTCAAAGGATACGGAGATATTTTTTAAATCGATAATCACATTATTTTCCAATTATGCAGCCCCTTTCCGCCCCTACAGCCTATGATAGGAATCGTAACAAATATAGTGCGAAAACCTGCAATTGTCAACATTTTTTTTACTGAAACTGCAAGAAAGTGCAGATGAACGAAAATGGGGCTATCAAAAGCTCTCGATTTCTTTAATTTCCTCCCTTTTCCTATTCTTTGCTCCTAAAATATAAAAAGCTGGATTTCCACTTCCTTTTTTGCAGATCAGGCGGTGAAAATCATCTGATCTCTCTACGGTGAGAAAAGGAATCTTTATCATCTTTTAACTATGAATGACAAATCACTTTCACCATCTTAACACTGTGCATGCTAGCATGAATACAAAGGGGCTGGCAGGCTATGCTCTCCCCTGAATATTTTGTTCCACTTAGGAAAGGATGGTTATCCGCTATGGCAGGAATCATTCGGTCACTGCAAACCCTCGAATTGCGTTTGGATGAACGCTTGGATCGATTTATCTCGCGCTACCCACATATGGCCTATCCGATTATTTTTTTTGGCATGCCCGTGCTGGTTCTCACTGCCGTGTTTTTTTTGACTTCGGCAGTCATGCTCCCAGTCGCCCTGATTTTCGGCTGGCTATGAGCCGATCTTAATGGAATCTTAATCTTATGCCGCGCAATGCTAATGCCGTTTTAAAGTGGCATTCATTATACTTCAACTTAGGAAAAGAAAAGGAGGTCACGGCCCTATGCAAATCATCATAGCCGTCATTGGGCTGACAGCAATGGCGCTTCTCGCCTATTACTTCTGGATTCTCATGAAGGGAGATGAGCAGCAATGAGCGCTATTTTGCAATATGGATTATACCTAGCGATCCTTGTAATTTTGGCAATCCCGCTCGGAGCATACATAAAGAAAGTGATGGATGGGGAAAAAACATTCCTCTCCCGCATCCTGACGCCCTGTGAAAATGCGGTTTACAAGGTAATGCGAATCAAAAAGGAGGAGGAGATGAGCTGGAAAAAGTATGCCGTCTCCGTCCTCATCTTTTCAGGCATCGGGCTGATCTTTTTATTTCTGCTTCAGCTACTGCAAGGCGTCCTACCCGGTAATCCGCAAAATTTGCCGGGCGTAAAATGGGATTTATCCTTTAACACAGCCGTCAGCTTCGTTACCAACACCAATTGGCAGGCCTATAGCGGAGAATCCACTTTAAGCTATCTGTCGCAAGCGCTAGGCCTTACCGTACAAAACTTTGTTTCCGCTGCAACTGGCATCGCCGTACTCTTTGCGATGATACGCGGTTTTATCAAAGTGAAATCCACAGGCCTTGGCAGCTTTTGGGTAGATATGACGCGGATCATCATTCACATTTTGATCCCCCTGAATCTCGTCATTGCGCTGGGCCTGGTTGGCGGCGGCGTCATCCAGAACCTGAAGCCTGCGGAAACTGTTTCCCTTGTGGAGCCGATCGCCATCAGCGCGGAGGGCGAGGTCATTGAGAACGCCGTAATTGATCAAGAAAAGAATACGGTTACCGTGGACGGAAAAATCATCCCAGATGCGGAAATCGTAACAGATCAGTTTGTCCCCATGGGCCCGGCGGCAAGCCAAATCGCCATCAAACAATCCGGCACAAACGGAGGCGGCTTCATGGGAGTCAACTCCGCCCATCCGCTGGAGAACCCCAGCGCTTTTACCAATCTCCTTGAAATGATTTCTCTGCTGCTAATCCCCGCTGCGCTGTGTTTCACCTTTGGACGCAGCGTAAAGAACAAGAAGCAGGGCGTGGCAATCTTTCTGGCCATGTTTATCTGCCTGGTGATCGCGCTGGGCTGCGTCGCGGCCAGCGAACAGATCGCAACCCCGCAGCTTGCGCAGGACGGTGTGAATATGACCACCGTGGATCAGGCTGGCGGCAACATGGAGGGCAAGGAATCCCGCTTCGGCATTGCTACCTCCGCCACATGGGCCACGTTCACAACGGCGGCCTCCAACGGCTCCGTCAACTCCATGCACGACAGCTACACGCCTCTGGGCGGCATGGTGCCAATGCTGCTGATGCAGCTCGGTGAAGTGATCTTCGGCGGTACGGGCTGCGGCCTGTATGGGATGCTGGCCTTTGCAATCCTCACTGTGTTCATTGCAGGGCTCATGGTCGGGCGCACCCCTGAATTCTTGGGCAAAAAAATTGAGCCCTACGAGATGAAATGGGCCGTTCTCGTATGCCTGGCCACTCCCATTGCGATTCTCGTCGGCAGCGGTATCGCAGCGGTAGTCCCAAGCGTTGCGGACAGTTTGAACAATCCAGGTGCGCATGGCTTCTCCGAACTTCTGTATGCTTACTCCTCAGCGGGCGGCAATAACGGTTCAGCATTTGCAGGCTTCAATGCCAACACCGTTTTCCTGAACCTAACGCTTGGCTTTGTCATGCTGTTTGTGCGCTTCCTGCCGGTCATCGGCACGCTTGCCATCGCGGGCAGCCTTGCCGGCAAGAAGCGTATCGCCACAACGGCGGGCACTCTTTCCACGACCAACGCTCTGTTTGTTTTCCTGCTGATCTTCATCGTTTTGCTGGTTGGCGCGCTAAGCTTCTTCCCCGCGCTCGCACTCGGGCCGATTGCTGAATTCTTCAGCAGCATTGCATAAGGAGGTGTTTTTATGGCTGCAAAAGCAAGAAGCGCCTTCCGCGACAAAAAGATCGTCGCACGGGCGCTCAAGGATTCCATTCTCAAGCTGAACCCCAAAACACAGGTGAAAAACCCTGTGATGCTGCTCGTCTTTCTCTCTGCCATTTTAACCACCGGACTGTGGATCGTATCCTTGTTCGGTATCAAGGACGCTCCCTCCGGATACACGCTCGCCATCGCAGTGATCCTCTGGTTTACCGTGCTGTTTGCAAACTTCGCAGAGGCCATTGCGGAGGGACGCGGCAAAGCGCAGGCGGACGCCCTGCGCGCTGCAAAAAAGGATGTTGACGCGCATAAAATCCCCTGCGCAGCCCAAAAGGACGAGATCACCGTTGTCTCTTCCGTTTCTTTGAAAAAGGGCGACATCGTCATCGTGAAAGCCGGCGAGCAGATCCCTGCGGACGGCGAAGTGATCGAAGGCGCCGCTTCCGTAGATGAGAGCGCCATCACCGGCGAGTCCGCGCCTGTTATCCGCGAAAGCGGAGGCGACCGCAGCGCAGTCACAGGCGGCACAACGGTTCTGTCGGATTGGATCGTCGTGGAGGTTACAAGCGAAGCGGGCGAAAGCTTCCTCGATCAGATGATCGCCATGGTGGAAGGCGCGGCGCGCAAGAAAACGCCGAATGAGATCGCGCTGCAAATCTTCCTCGTGGCACTCTCCATCATCTTTATTCTGGTCACGGTCTCTCTGTATACCTACTCCATCTTCTCCGCCAAGCAGGCCGGGATCGCAAACCCGACCTCCGTCACCACTCTGGTGGCCTTGCTCGTATGTCTTGCCCCCACCACGATCGGCGCGCTGCTCTCCGCAATCGGCATTGCGGGCATGAGCAGGCTCAACCAGGCAAACGTGCTGGCCATGAGCGGCCGCGCGATCGAGGCGGCAGGCGACGTAGATATCCTGATGCTCGATAAAACCGGTACGATCACACTTGGCAACCGTCAGGCACACGCCTTCATCCCGGTGGACGGCGCAACGCCGGAGGAGCTGGCCGACGCGGCCCAGCTCTCCTCTCTGGCGGATGAAACGCCGGAGGGGCGCAGCGTGGTGATTCTTGCAAAGGAAAAATTCGGTATCCGCGCAAGAACGCTGGAGGATAAAAACATGCGCTTTATCCCCTTTAGCGCGAAAACCCGCATGAGCGGCGTGGATTATGACGGCGTTGAGATCCGTAAGGGTGCGGCAGACTCGATGCGCGATTATGTCCTTCAGAATGGCGGCGCCTATAGCACAGAATGCGATGGAACGGTCAAATCCATTTCCAATCAGGGCGGAACGCCTCTAGTCGTAGCAAAAAACCATAAAATCCTCGGCGTGATTTACCTCAAAGATATTATCAAAAGAGGCGTAAAGGAAAAATTCGCCGATCTGCGCAAGATGGGTATAAAGACGATCATGATTACGGGCGATAACCCCTTGACCGCAGCGGCCATCGCTGCCGAAGCCGGCGTAGATGACTTTCTTGCAGAGGCTACCCCGGAGGGTAAGCTGAAGATGATCCGTGACTTCCAGAGCAAGGGCCACCTTGTGGCAATGACCGGCGACGGCACCAACGACGCCCCCGCCCTTGCGCAGGCAGACGTTGCGGTGGCGATGAACAGCGGCACGCAGGCAGCTAAGGAGGCCGGCAATATGGTTGACCTCGATTCCTCCCCGACGAAACTGATTGATATCGTCCGCATTGGCAAGCAGCTTCTGATGACGCGCGGCAGCCTCACCACTTTCTCTATTGCCAACGATGTGGCAAAATATTTCGCCATTATCCCCGCCCTGTTCATGGGGCTGTATCCCGGCCTGTCTGCACTGAATATCATGGGGCTTCAATCCCCGCTCAGTGCGGTTCTGTCGGCGATTATCTACAACGCGCTGATTATTATCGCATTGATCCCGTTGGCGCTCAAGGGGGTGAAATACCGTGAGGTATCCGCAGGCAAACTTCTTTCCAGGAACCTGCTGATCTACGGCCTGGGCGGGCTGATCGCTCCGTTCATCTTTATCAAGCTGATTGATATGATCCTCGTCCTGTTCGGCCTTGCATAAGGCCAAACAGGACTGCCATGATAAACTGGAGGTAAGTCTCTCATGAAAACACTCAAATCAATTTTGCCGCGGGCAGCTCTCATCTTTCTAATTTTCACAATCCTCTGCGGCGTGCTTTACACCGGCGTTGTAACCGGGATTGCACAGCTGATCTTCCCTGAGCAGGCAAACGGCAGCATCATCGAAGTGGATGGCAAAAAATACGGCTCCGCGCTGCTCGGCCAGCAATACACAGATGAAACGCACATGTGGGGGCGTGTTATGAACATTGACGTCTCCACCTACAAGGATAAAGATGGCAAAATGCTGATGTACGCAGCCCCTTCTAACCTCACGCCTGCCAGCGAAGAGTATGCCCAGGCCATTGCAGAGCGGGTAGAAAAAATCCGTGCTGCTCATCCGGAAAAAGGCGATGAACCCATCCCGGTTGACCTTGTTACCTGCTCCGGCAGCGGCCTGGACCCGCACATCTCCCCTGCCGCCGCTGAATACCAGGTGCCACGCCTTGCGAAAGCAAACGGCATGACGGAGGACGAGGTGCATGCGATTGTGGAAAAATGCACAAAGGGCAGGTTTCTCGGTGTGCTCGGAGAAAAAACCGTCAACGTCCTAGAGGTCAACTTACGGCTGGACGGCATCTTGAAATAATGCGATCTTAAGGCCTATTGGGATAGCCTGTCTGGATTCCCTTATTTCCAGCAGGCTATTTCCTATCGTATGGAATGGAGAGGGCAAGCATGCAAAAAAAACGTATCGCATGGCAACGAGATATTTACTTTGGTGAAAAAATCCCTTGCGTCAACCGGGCCGCGGAGCTGGTACGCCTGCTTTATGCGGTAAGCGCTGAAGTTTCCATAAACCCACAGCTCTATGCCACGCGCGACAAAGTTCTCTGGGCCTATTTTGAACACAGCTGTTTTGAAGCAGAGGCATTCTTAGAAGAATACGGCGTGGTTATGGCCCTTATTTCCCAGGGAAGTCCGATTTCCATCTATGGAAATGTACACGGCCTAGAGGGAGGCAGGCTCTCTGCCCGCTTTTCCGGAGAGAACCTGCAATTATGCAAGCAGGATGTTTCTGCGCGTGATTTCGATCTGATTTCCGATTTATGCGCCAAAATTACCTTTCCAGACGAAACACAGGCGGTAACGTTTGGCCAAATCCTTCAGCACATGGATTACCGCAAGGCTTACCTGCCCATAGCTCGCACACAGCTGACGGAGCAGCTCTTTGCCGATGCGCCACAGTACAGCGCAGACACCCATTACCGCTACCTTCCCTTTAATGAGGAGGGCGGGAGTTATCTTGATGCGCTTCCAATTCCTCTGCAAAAGGAATTGTGGCTGCTCTTCCTTGTGGAGGGGGTTAGTCCTCTTGAATTTGAAGATGCCTTCAACGCGTTGCAAGAGGGGCGCGTCTCTGCCTTTTCGTGGGAATTATCTCTGCGGCTGGCGCTGAGCCAGGCAAAAATTTCGATTCAATATGAAAACGGCGGATTCCATGTGATAGATCAGAACGGCGCAAGGCTTCTCTATCGCTACGACAGCAGCAACGCTGCGGAGCGGCTCTTTCTCAAGCTCCTCTTCCCGAGTGAGCCGCCCCGGGAAGCAGCACATTGAGCAACCTACTGTTCGCCGCGGCGCATAGAAATCAAGTTGGTTTTCGGAACAGCATGCTAAAACGACATTCCGTAGCCGTGGCGCTCTGCACATAGTAATCAACCCACTTTTATGGTAAAATAGCTTCAAACAAAGTTTGAAGCATTGGAAAAATGCCTGTCGGCGCGAAACGCCTCCTGCCGCAGAGCGGCAACGCCATTTTTCGCTAAGGTTATCCTATTGCGTGTATGGTAAAATAGCTTCAAACAAAGTTTGAAGCATTGGAAAAATGGTTGTCGGCGCGAAACGCCTCCTGCCGCAGAGCGGCAACGCCATTTTTCGCTAAGGTTATCCTATTGCGTATATGGTAAAATAGCTTCAAACAAAGTTTGAAGCATTGGAAAAATGGTTGTCGGCGCGAAACGCCTCCTGCCGCAAAGCGGCAACGCCATTTTTCGCTGAGGTTAGCCTATTGCGTATGGTAGAATAGACGCAAACCATCTTAAAAGCATCTATGCAAGAGGTAAAACAATGGATGAAATACGAGCCAATCCGGATGAGATTCTGCACCGGATCAAAAAGGAATCCAACATTGAAAGCCGCGGGCATCTAAAAATTTTTTTCGGTTATGCCGCCGGCGTCGGCAAAACCTACGCGATGCTCAAAGCTGCCCACGCGGCAAAACGCCGGGGATTGGATATCGTCGTCGGCTATGTGGAGCCGCACACCCGCCCGCAGACGCTGGCTCTACTGGACGGCCTAGAGCAGCTGCCTACGCTCACGGTCAGCCATAAGGGCATCTCCCTGCATGAATTCGATCTGGATGGCGCGATCAAACGCGCACCGCAGCTCATCCTGGTTGACGAGCTTGCCCACACCAACGCCGAGGGCTGCCGCCACAGCAAGCGCTATCAGGATGTGGAGGAGCTGCTGCGGGCCGGCATCGACGTATATACAACGGTAAACGTTCAACACATCGAGAGTTTAAACGATATGGTCGCCTCCATTACAGGCGTAACCGTGCGAGAGCGTGTGCCAGACCATTTATTTGACGATGCGGATCAGGTAGAACTGGTGGATATTGAGCCGGAGGAGCTGATCGACCGCCTTCATGCCGGGCAGATCTATCAGGAAGCGCAGGCAAATCGGGCGCTAGAGCATTTTTTTAGCATTGAAAACCTGACGGCACTGCGTGAGATCGCCCTGCGACGCTGCGCGGATCGGATCAACAAAATGTCAGAGAAAGTGAAATCCGCCCGCGGCAGCGGCTATTTCACCGATGAGCACATCCTGATCTGCCTATCCTCCTCCCCTACCAATGCAAAAATCATTCGCACGGCGGCCCGCATGGCGGACGCGTTCAAGGGCAGCTTAACCGCGCTGTTCGTAGAAACGCCGGAGTTTGCCTCCATGAGCGAGGCAAACAAGCAGCAGCTGCGCAGCAATATCCACCTTGCGCAGCAGATGGGGGCGGCCATTGAAACGGTATATGGGGATGATATCGCCTTCCAGATCGCGGAATTTGCACGGCTCTCGGGCGTTTCCAAAATTGTGATGGGGCGCGCGAGCGCCAGACGAAAATTTTTTGGCAAGCCGTCCCTGACGGAGCGGCTGACCAACGCCGCGCCCAATCTGGATATCTATATCATCCCGGATAAAGCCACGACCGCATACCGCCGCCCCAAGCGTACGCAGGCGAAGCCGCTGCATTTTTCTTGGGCTGATCTGCTGAAAACCCTTCTGATCCTGGCGGCCTGTACGGCTATCGGCTACCTGTTCGAGCTGCTTGGCTTCAGCGAGGCAAATATCATTATGATCTATATCCTGGGCGTGCTGATCACCGCCGTGGCCACCACGGGACGGGTTTACTCCCTTGCCTCTTCATTGGCGAGCGTCCTTGTTTTCAACTTTTTCTTTACCGCACCGCGCTTTACCTTCAACGCCTATGACAGCGGGTATCCCGTTACCTTCTTCATCATGTTTGTCGCCGCGTTTCTCACAAGCTCGCTCGCCACAAAGATCAAGCGGCACGCGCGACAATCGGCGGAAACCGCCTTCCGTACCAAAATCCTCTTTGACACCAATCAGCTCATGCAAAAGGGCAATGGAAAGGAAGAAATTGTCTCCATCACGGCAAATCAGCTCGTAAAGCTCCTGAAAAAGGATATTATTTTTTATCTAGCGGAAAACGGCAAGCTTTTGCCGCCCGCTCTCTTTCCCGCGAATGCGGGCGCTACAACGGAGGATTACATCCTGCCCAACGAGCAAGCGGTCGCCGCCTGGGTGCACAAAAACAACAAGCGCGCAGGAGCCACAACAGATACGCTGGGCAGCGCAAAATGCCTTTACCTTGCTGTGCGGGTGAGCGATATGGTATATGGCGTGGTCGGCATCGGCCTGGCCGGCGAGGCGCCTCTCGACTCCTTTGAAAACAGCATTGTCCTGTCCATCCTCGGGGAATGCGCACTCGCACTTGAAAATGAACGCGCCATACGGGAACGGGAGGAGTCCGCTGTTCTTGCAAAAAACGAGCAACTGCGCGCCAATCTCCTGCGCTCCATCTCCCACGATCTGCGCACGCCGCTGACCTCCATTTCCGGCAACGCCGGGGTTCTGATGGCAAACGGAGAAGGCCTGGGGACGGAAAAATGCAAACAGCTCTATACCGCGATCTACGACGATTCCCTTTGGCTCATTAACCTTGTGGAAAACCTGCTCTCCGTCACCCGGATTGAAGACGGTACAATGCAGCTGAAATTGACGGCGGAGCTGGTGGATGAGGCCGTTGCGGAAGCAGTGCGCCACATCAGCCGGCAAAGCGCGGAGCACCACATCATTATAAGGCAGCAGGAGGACTTTTTGCTGGCCAAAATGGATGCACGGCTCATTGTGCAGGTTATCATCAATATTGTGGACAATGCCGTCAAATACACGCCAAAGGGTTCAACCATCACAATTACCACCAGAAAAGAGGGCAAGTGGGCCGCTGTTGAAATCGCGGATGACGGCCCAGGCATCCCGGACGACGCAAAGCCCCGAATCTTCGATATGTTCTATACGGCGGGCGCACATTCCGCCGACAGCCGCCGGAGCCTTGGGTTAGGGCTTGCCCTATGCAAATCCATTATCAACGCACACGGCGGAGAAATTTCGGTTGCAGACAATCAGCCATCCGGTACTATTTTCCGCTTTACACTACCTGCCGAGGAGGTCACGCTTCATGCATAAACCATTGATTTTAGTTGTGGAAGACGACACCGCTGTGCGAAACCTGATTACCACAACGCTCGAAACACATGATTACCGATTCCACATCGCGCCCACCGGTCAGGCCGCGATTGTGGAGGCTTCTTCCCACAACCCTGATATCGTTTTGCTTGATTTGGGCCTGCCGGATTTGGACGGCATTGAGGTAATCCATAAAATCCGGACGTGGTCGAATATGCCGATCATCGTTATCAGCGCTAGAAGTGAAGATACAGATAAGATCGACGCGCTGGACGCTGGGGCGGATGATTACCTGACCAAACCATTTTCCGTAGAAGAACTGCTCGCCCGCCTGCGCGTGACGCTGCGGCGCCTGAGCTTTATGCAGAGCCGTTCCGGTGCAGAGCCTTCTGTGTTTCTCAATGGCGGCCTAAAAATCGATTATGCGGCTGGCTGTGTCTATTTGGAGGGCCGTGAACTACACCTAACCCCGATTGAATATAAGCTTTTATGTCTGCTCTCCAAAAACGTGGGCAAGGTGTTGACACATACTTTTATCACAAAGGAAATCTGGGGCAGCTCGTGGGACAATGACGTTGCCTCACTGCGCGTTTTCATGGCAACGCTGCGCAAAAAAATCGAAAGCGACCCTTCCTCCCCACAGTACATCCAAACGCATATCGGCGTTGGATACCGGATGCTAAAGGCGGAGCGGGAGCAGGAAACAGATAGCTGACTCCATTCGGCCATTGATAGCCGCACGAGGGGCTGCTGCAAACAACTTGGTAGTTTGCAGCAGCCCCTCGTTTTATAACCCATGGTCAAATGATTTCTATTGCGAGGCGCGGCGGAGTGCTATTTCCTTTCCTCTCGCTCACGGATGACGAAGCGCGTCGGCGTGCCCTCCAGGCCAAATACTTCGCGGATCTGGTTGTCAAGATACCGCTGGTAGCTATAGTGGAACAGATCCTTGCGATTGACAAAGCAGACGAAGGTTGGCGGGCGAGTGGAAGCTTGCGTCATATAATAAATTTTCAGCCGCCTGCCCTTATCCGTAGGCGGCTGCACCCTGGCCGTGGCGGCGGCAAGCACGTCGTTGAGCTTGCCGGTTGAAATACGCATGGCGTTCTGCCCATCCACATAGCAGATCAGCTCAAACAGCCGATCAATCCTCTGCCCCGTTTTAGCGGAAATAAAGATGATCGGCGCATAAGACATAAAGGAAAAATCCTGCATCAGCTTCTTGCGGAAGGTGTCCATTGTGCGGCCATCTTTCTCAACCGCATCCCATTTATTCACTGCGATAATGCATGCTTTTCCCTGCTCATGCGCAATGCCGGCGACCTTGGAATCCTGCTCCGTGAAGCCCTCCTGCGCATCGATCATGATCACGCACACGCTCGCGCGCTCCACCGCCATGCGCGCACGCAGGACGCTGTATTTTTCAATCGTATCATCTACGCGGCTTTTGCGCCTGAGGCCAGCCGTATCAATAAAAACGAACTTACCATGGCTGTTTTCGATCAGCGTATCCGTTGCATCGCGCGTGGTGCCTGCGATATTGGATACGATCACGCGCTCTTCTCCCGCAATGGCGTTGACAAGCGAGGATTTCCCCACATTTGGCTTGCCGATCACAGCCACCTTGATCGCGTCGTCTTCCTCCTCCTCTTCCCGTTCGGACGGGAGATGGGCAAGCACGGCATCCAGCAAATCGCCCGTGCCATGGCCATGCGCGGCGGAAACAGCGATTGGGTCGCCCAACCCCAAGTTATAAAACTCATAAAAATCAAGCGGCGGCGCGCCGATGGAATCGCATTTGTTCACGCAGAGCACCACCGGTTTGCCGCTTTTTTGCAGCATGGCGGCAACCTCCGCATCCGTCGCCACAACGCCGGAGCGCAAATCTGTGACCAACACGATCACATCCGCGCTCTCAATCGCCAACTGCGCCTGCCTGCGCATTTGGGAGAGAATCACATCATCTGCGCGCGGTTCAATGCCGCCCGTGTCGACGAGCAACAAGTTGTGACCAAGCCACTCACAGTCGCCATAAATCCGGTCACGCGTTACGCCCGGCGTATCGTCAACAATGGAGAGCCGCTTGCCCACCAGCTTATTAAATAGGGTGGATTTCCCAACATTCGGCCTCCCCACAATCGCAACAACAGGTTTCGCCATATCATCAATCCTTTCTGATTGGGCCGGTTCCGGCGCTTATGCTTGGAGGCCCAGCAGAGCGTCCAACAGCTCTCCGCCATCGTTCGGCACGGGCGTAACCGGCACGCCCAGCTCCTTTTCCGCATCCGCAGGCGATAAGTCATCCAAAAACAGGTCGCCCTCCCGGCGCAGCATCACAGCGGGAATCAACAGCTTCTCCCCAAGTGGTTTCCCCTTTAGCTGGGCAATCAAATCCTGCCCGGTGAGCAAACCCGCCACCGTGATCGATTCCCCAAAGAAATCATTGCGCACTGCATACACCTGCGCAATGAGCGCTGGGCATTGCTCCTGCGCAGCAGCCACCAGCTCCGCAAGCAGCGGAAAAGCCGCTTGCCCCGTTGCAAGCGCTACCCGGCGCGGCTTCTTAGGGAAATCGTCAGGCTCCATCCTGCGCAGCGCAGCATAAAATTCATCTTTTAAAAGCGCCCAAAGGCCGACGCCGTTTTCCAGCTGTGCAAACTCTTCATAGGCCTCAGGTGATGGGATTTCCCGCCCGGCCTTGAGGTAAAACTCATCCGCCGCAAAGGCGAGGCGTGTCCCCTTAAAATAGAGAAAATGCGCGGCAAAATCATCAATGATATCCACAACCGCCGCGGCGCCTTCTCGCGTATACGGCGCGAGTTCTGCTAAGCCCTCGCGGTATTTCGTCATGCCCAGAGGCACGGCGGCAATGCTCTGCACCGCCGGATATAGCTTGCCCAGCTCTGTCAAGCTATATAAAAGCTCGTCCCCATCGTTTAACCCAGGGCATAGCACAAGCTGGGTATTCATCTTGATCCCCGCATCCGCGAACCGCTTTATGATTTGAAGTGACTCCCCGGCACGCGGGTTTTTCATCATTTTGACACGGAGATCCGGGTTCATGGTGTGCACCGAGATATTGACAGGGCTGATATGCATCTGGATGATGCGTTCCACTTCCCGTTCAGAGAGGTTGGTCAGCGTTACATAATTGCCAAAGAGGAAGGAAAGGCGCGAATCATCATCCTTAAAATAAAGGCTTTCCCGCATCCCTTTGGGGAGCTGATCGATAAAGCAGAACACGCACTTATTCGCACAGTGGCGCTGCCTGTCCATCAGATAGGTGTCAAAGGTGAGGCCCAAATCCTCATATTCATCCTTTTTGATCCTGATCTCCCGGTATTTTCCCCCCGTGCTGCGCAGCGTGAGGGTCAGCCTTCGCTCGGTGGCATAAAATTGATAATCGAGGATATCGACAATCTCATGGCCGTTGATCTGCATTAACATCTCACCAGCCCGCACGCCATGGCGAAAACAGATGGATTTCGGCTTCACAGCAGCTATCGTCACGGCCATCTGCCGCACCCCCTTAAGCTCATAAACATAAAAAACGCAAATGATAGGCAAAAAAGAAAAAAGCAGAGAAGGAAAACCCCTCCTCTACCTTTCTTCCCGTGTGGCGTGCAAACTCGCTTCAAAGGGCCCTTAAGCGTCCTTCTTTACGATTTCCTTGCCTTTGTAGAAGCCGCAGCTCTGGCAAATCCGGTGCGGCCGCTTATACTCACCGCAGTTCGGGCACTTCACGAGCTCCGGAGCATCCATCTTCCAGACGTTGGAGCGGCGCTTATCCCTTCTTGCCTTGGAAACTCTTCTCTTTGGTACCGCCATGTCAGCACCTCCTTAAGCTTGCTGTAAAGAACATGTTCTGATTATTGATCCAAAAGCTGACGCAAAGCCTCCAAACGTGGATCGATCGGCTTTTTGCAGCTGCAGGAGCCGTCATTGAGATTCTTGCCGCATATCGGGCAAAGGCCCTTGCAATCCTCCCTGCACAAAAACTTCGCCGGCAGGGCGAGTAAGAGATCCTCCCGCACTAAGGCGGTCAAATCCAAGCGCATGCCTTCTACGACAATGAATTCGCCAGTATCCTCTTCATCAAGATGCGTCACCAGCACATGCTCCAGAGGCACCAGCATGTCCCGCCGGGTTTCCGCCGCACAGCGGTCGCACGGCGCGCTGAATACAAAAGCTGCGCGCGCATGCAGCGAAACAATACCTGCACGGTTGCGAACCTCGCCTTTTACCTTGACGGGAGATACGAAGGGGCGCACGCCATTCAGCTCTTCACCTGAAAAATCAAAGGATTGATCAATCAGCAGCCTTTCGCCTTCATTTTCAAACAGGTTTTCGAGTTCAATTAACATACTCCACCTCAAATATAGCGCACGAATAATTATATCCCGCTGTAAATCGTTTGTCAAGACCTGATTCGGGCAAAATCAGGGGAAAAACAGGGCTTTTTCGCGCTTTTTCAAAGCATCAGGAAACATGGTGCAACGGCCAACCGGGTAGCAAGGCCACAGGATTCGGCTAACTGACGCCAGCCGGACCTAAGAACGTAGACAGCATGTATCTAGAGCCCTTTCGCGGCATTGTTTTTCCTTGTTCACGGGCGCTGCTCTCCAATGATTCTGAAAACCGCCGCCGGTCAGAACGGCCGGCGGCGGACTCAATTTATCCAACAGCATTCAAAGCAACCAGTAACCGCCTGCTCCCATGAGCAGTGCGCATTCCTTTATTCCGTGTAATCACGGTAGGCCTCGTTTAGTCACCGGCTCCACTTCATCATCAATATTATACCTTCTGACAAACATCAAAGATACGCTTCGGCAGATCCGACTCATCAGTGGAGATTGTAAAGACAAATTCTACTTCCGTTAGGTCTGAAAGTTTTTTCACCTTCTCCATAAAGTCGGCCAGCGCCTCATAATCACGCCCGCAGATGCGGAACGTCGCGTCGATCATAATATGGGTGATATCATGATCGCCCGCACAAATACCACTCAAAAAGCCATAGAACGCATCGAAGCCTTCTACGCCGAAGTAATCCGTTGCAACAAGCCGCGCACGGTAGTTGACATCATAAGTGAGCTTGGTTTCCTTCTCTACGCAGACCACATTGCCCTTGGAGCTCTCGACGGCCTCATTGACCATCTGGATGAGATGCTTTGTCTTTCCGGAACCCTTATGCCCAATAATCAGAGATATCATTATAATCTCCTCCTGTGTATTTAATGTCCGCCAATGGCGGCAATCAACGAAATATCAGTGGCTTTTCAGGCGTGCCTCCAACTCGGCGCGCTGCGCCTCATAGCCGGGCTTGCCCAGAAGGGCGAACATATTCTTTTTATAGCTTTCCACACCTGGCTGATCGAAGGGGTTAACGCCGAGCAGATAGCCAGAAACAGCGCAAGCCTTCTCTAGGAAATAAATCAGATAGCCGAGCGTATGCTCGCTCATATCCTCTGCTTCCAAAACAAGGTTCGGTACGCCGCCGTCCGTATGGGCGAGGATCGTGCCTTCAAAAGCCTTGCTGTTGACAAAATCCATCGTTTTGCCCGCGAGGAAGTTTAATCCGTCCACATTCTCCGCATCCTCTGCAATCACGAGCTCAGCGCGCGGTTTCTGAAAACGGACCACCGTTTCAAACAGCTCGCGCTCCCCTTGCTGGATATACTGGCCGAGCGAATGCAGATCGGTTGAGAAGATCGCGGAGGCCGGGAAAATCCCCTTGCCCTCCTTACCCTCGCTCTCGCCAAACAGCTGCTTAAACCACTCGTTCATCATTTGATAGGCCGGCTCGTAGCTGACCATCATCTCAATCTTTTTGCCCTGGCGATAAAGCAGGTTGCGCCATGCGGCATAGCGGTAGCAGTCGTTTTTCATCAGATCAGGTTCCATCAAAGCTTTTTGGGCATCCTGCGCGCCTGCCATAAGCGCTTCGATATCCGTGCCGCTGACCGCAATCGGCAATAATCCCACAGCCGTGAGCACAGAATAGCGACCGCCCACATCATCCGGCACAACAAAGGTTTCATAGCCGGCCTGGTCGGCAAATTCCTTGAGCGTGCCGCGCGCGCGGTCGGTCGTGGCATAGATGCGCTTTGCGGCAGCCTCCTTGCCATATTTTTTCTCCAGCAGCTCGCGGAACACACGAAATGCCACCGCAGGCTCCGTGGTTGTGCCGGATTTGGAAATGACGTTAACAGAGACGTCCTTGCCCTCACACAGCGCGAGCAGCTCGCTCAGCGCGGTGGAGCTGATACTGTTGCCGGTAAAATAGATCTGCGGCGTATCTTTCGCCAAAAGATTATAATGCGGGGACTTTATAAATTCCAGCACGGCGCGCGCGCCGAGATAGGAGCCGCCGATGCCAATGACAATCAGCACATCGCTGTTCTCCCGGATGCGCTTTGCAGCAGCCTGGATACGCCCGAATTCCTCCTTATCATAATCGGTTGGCAACGTCAGCCAACCCAAAAAGTCGCTTCCAGCTCCCGTAGCACTGTGCAGCTTTTCCTGCGCGGCCTGCACTTCGGCCGCCATTGCAGCCAGTTCCCCCGGCTGCGCAAAATTCTGCGCGTAACGATCGTCCAAACGAATACTCATTGCAGATTGCCCTTTCCTTTGGCCCCCACATCTTGTGGTGCTTTTCACATTTTTGTTTGATATCATTCTACATGATTGGCCGTATGATTGCAAGTCCATCCGAAATTTTTCAAAATAAATTCACACCTTTTTTCACACTTGGCCGTTAAGCGGCCAAAGAGCGCAGTAGGCGCAGAAATGCCTGCCCAAAAGTGAGCCTGCCCACCGCCTCAGCTGCGGTCAAATTGAATTTACCCAGTTCTTCTTCACCGAGTTTCAGCGTAACGCTGCCGAGCACCTGCCCTTTTTCAACCGGCGCCTCTACATTCGCGGCAAGCTCCACCTTCTGCGTGATCTCTGCCTCCTTTCCCTTCGGGATCAGCACCGGCTGCGCGGCGGGCACAACAGGCTTCACCGTATTTTGCAGGCCGTGCAGGATCGTTACATCCGCGATGGCGGAAGCATCCACCTTCGGCGTGACGACCGCCCAGTTTGCGAAGCCCCAATTGAGCATGGCTTTTGCCGCCTCAAAACGCAGCGCACCTGTATCACTGCCGAGAACGACGGCGATCAAATGCGTGCTATCGCGCTTGGCCGTGGCGGAGAGGCAATGCCCCGCCTTGCTGGTCGTGCCGGTTTTCAGCCCGGTCGTGCCCTTAAAAAAGCGAACCATCTTGTTGGTGTTCACAAGCTCCGTTTTCCCGCCGCGCAAGCTATCCATCCAGATTGTCGTATAATTTTGAATTTGCTCATGCTTGAGCAGCTCCGCGCTCATCAGCGCAATATCATAGGCAGAGGTTACATGATTCTGCGCGGAGTCATCAAGGCCCGTGCAATTTTCAAAATGCGTATCCTTCATGCCAAGCTGAGCGGCGCGCTCATTGCACATGGAGACGAACACTTCCTCACTGCCTGCCAAAAGCTCCGCCAAAGCAACGCAGGCGTCGTTTGCAGAGCCGACTGCGGTGGCTTTCAACAGCTCGTCAACCGTCATGACCTCCCCTTCCTTGAGCCAGATTTGAGAGCCGCCCTTGCCTGCCGCAGCGGCGCTGGCAGTCACCTTATCGGTTAATGATATTTTACCCGCATCCAGCGCTTCCATTACAAGCAGAAGCGTCATAATTTTCGTCACGCTCGCGGGCGGTAGCTTTTCATGCTCATGGTAGGCCATCAGCACCTTTTTCGTAGATGCATCCATCAAAACGGCGGCCTTGGCGTTAATTGACACAGGGAGGTTGCCGTCCTTGACCATCTGCGGATCTTTCGGCACGGCATCCTGCGGCTGCGCCGCCGCAAGGATTTCTTCTTCCGAGATCACACGCTGCGGAATTTCGACTGGTATTTCGGCGGCGAACGCCGGAAGGCTCATAGACGCCAAAAGCGCCGCAGCCGTGGCTAGGGATAACATTCGGCTCATTTTCATTTGGATACCATTCCTTTCTTACGGTGGGGTGCTGAAATCACAGCTTTGCGGGCTATCACTGCCACATGCGCAGCCGCGCAGGCTAGATTCGCTGATTCTGGAAATATCCTGTTTTAAATCTATGCGTTGGCCGATTGGGTTACAACAAATCCTTTTGTTTTTTCAAAACAGTATTCAAATGAAACGGGCAAATATGCAGAATAAAAAAGGGCTCCGCAAAATGCTATGCATTTTGCGGAGCCCTCATCCAAGGAGCACAGCTATGTGCTTCATTTATGAATCGTTTGCAGATATTGATCTGCAATCTCTTTCATTCCGTCATCCAGCTTGATGAGTTTCAGCAACGTCCGCACACGGAATGGCTTGGCAATCGTGAACAAAACAGAGGGCACTTTCCGCGAGCCGAGGCCCATCCGGATCAAGGACTGCACATCCTTGCTTTTCAGCAACGCGCCCACCCTGTCGTCAATCGAAAAATAATCAGGGTTTCGCTTGCCGTCTGCATTCACAAACCAGTTTTTGACGAAAGATCCTGAATCCCCCTGCATTTTGTAAGCCGGATTTTCCTCCTCCACACCGCGGATATGAATGGAGTGCGTACAGCCTCCTGCTTCGGCGGTAAGGACCGTCTCCCCTGCCGTTACAGGAATTTTTTCAAAATACACAACCCTGTCGCAAGGCTTCGTGATAGGCTCGCCGTTTACCGTCAGCGTTACCTCCGGCAAATTGCTATAAACCGGAACTGTCGTTTCGCCGATCACGCGGTCTACAAAACGCTCGCCGCCGATATGTACAAACGGCTCGTCTGACCAAAAGGCCTTATAGACATAGAAGCTATCCTTGCGGGTTTTGCGGTCAATCGTAACGAGCCCTTTATTATTGCGCCCCTTCACGCCGCCCTCGTCGCGGTTGGCAGCGCCAAAATCGAACATATTCCATACATAGCTGCCCCAGAGCCACTCCCGTTCGGCGATTGCCCGGGCATAGTGCTCATGGAACCTGGCCTGATAAGATTCGCTGTAATCCCCCTGCACACCCTGCTCAGCCTGGTATTTTATAATCCCCTCCGCACCGTATTCAGAGAGACAAAGCTTGATCTCCGGATATGCTTTGTGGAACTGATCTAGCCATTGGTCAATTGCATGATAGGTTTGCACATACCAACCGAAATACAGGTTATAGCCCTGCAAATCAGTAATGCGGTTCATTGGCGAGGAGATGCCGCACATCATCACCTGCGCAGAGGTGGAGGGCCTGGTTGGGTCGAGCCGGTGCGCCAGATCGTTAAGCGTGCGGATGCCCTGCTCCAGCGATTTGGTTTTTCCGCTCATGGTAATCTCATTCTGCACACCCCAGCAGTAGATGCAGGGGTGGTTTTTATTCTGCGTGATTAACTCCGTGAGCTGCTGCTTTGCGTTTTCAAATTTGGCATCCACAAAGTGGGAGATAACGGGCACCTCCGCCCAAACCAAGAGGCCCATTTCGTCGCATGCATCGTAGAATCTTTGATCCTGCTGGTAATGCGCCAGGCGGATCGAATTTGCCCCGACTTCACGGATGAGGGCGAGATCCTCCCTGTGCTCTTTTTCCGTGAGCGCATTGCCCATGTGATAGCGATCCTGATGCCGAGAAACGCCCTTCAATTTTATGTGCTTTCCGTTCAGGAAACAGCCCTTTTCATGGTCAAACGATATGGTACGGAAGCCAACGCGGGTTTCTACCGCATCAATCTCCTCACCGCCGCGCACCAACGCGGCACGCACAGTGTAGAGATAGGGGTTTTCCAGCCCATTCCACAAGATCGGGTCCGCAAGCTCTATGGTGAGCTCCTCACCTGCTTCCGCTTTCCGTTGCGCCACGGCTTCGCCGTCCCGATTCCATACAGTATAGGCGGCTGTTACGCCGCTTCTATCCCCCTCAATATGCGGCTCGATACGCAGCACACCGGTGTTCCCCTGAACGGAGGCGTCCGCATACACGCCGCAAAGCCCTGCTTTCAGGCTAAAATGGCACTGGTCCAGCCCGGTAATCAAATTCACTCCGCGATAGAGCCCGCCATAAAACGTGAAATCCGCGTTGCTAGGATACACATCCTCAAAATCGCTATTATCCACGGCGATGGTAACGCTGTTGGGCCCGCCCGCATTGATGTAGGAGGTCAAATCAAAACGAAAGAGCGAATAGCCGCCTTTATGCGTGCCGGCCAGTTTGCCATTCACCGACACAGAGGCTACCGAATTGGCGGCGCCGATTTCCAGGTAAGTGATCCCTGAAGTTTCCGGCAGCGGCCGCGTATAAATGCATTCACCGCGGTAGTAATCCGCACCCTCCTGCCCATCCACAGCATTCCAGCAGTGCGGCAGATCCACCCGCACTGTTTCGCCTTGTTTTTGAAAATCCCAACCCTGATTGAGCGATATCGTTTTTCTCATATTAAGGTTCTCCTTCTGTCGTAAATGATTGCGCCGGATGGAATGATGTTTTATTGAAGTTCTTCAATTGATCCCGTTTCCATTTCGCCATGGTGCACACCTTTGAGGCGTTGCGACATCTCAATGGTTTTCTTTTTATCCAAATTATAAACAAACATCAACGCGAGGAACATGAGCACAGCGCCCACCAACGGCAGCCAGATAGACAGCCGCATCACATTGTGCGCCGCCTGATCGGTTGTGGCCACCACATTCTCCGTATCAAAGCCGACAGCCGCAAGCAACAGGGCCATCATGCCCTGGCAAACCGCCTGCGCAGCCTTGCGCACAAAAGAATAGATGGCATAAACCGTGCCCTCCTCGCGCCGGCCGGTCTGCATCTCCTGATAATCCACCGCATCCGCAACGAACGACCAGGTAGCAAGCGTAAAGAGCCCCGTGCAGCCGTTGGCAAGGCCCATGAGCGCCAAATAGATCCAGCCTCCCGTTTCATTGCGTGGAAAATCAACGAACAGCATCACCAGCAAAATGACGATTGCACCGATCATCGGCCAGACGGACATCTCCTTTTTGCCAAACCGCTTGGTGAGCTTTGAAACAAAGGGGATCAGCAAAACCATCGGCAGCGAGGTGATAACGCTGCCCAGAATAATCATATCCGTATTCTTGAAATAAACTTGAAACACATATTGGAACATCGTCATAATTGTCATAAAGCAGGCGAGTTGGGCAAAGGAAGCAAGGCACATGCCGATCGCAGGGCGATTTTTCATAAACGCCTTGAGCGCCGTTTTGAATTCATATTTGGCCTGTGCCTTCTCAGTAGAGGCAATGCGCTCGCGCGTTAAAAAATAGAGCAGCATAAAGCCTATCAGCCCAATCAACCCAGCGCCCAGAGCAATCCATACAAACCGTTCGGGCAAAATTGGCGAGATGCCGGTGGCCGCATCCTTTTCGCCATAGATCAGCTTGGGCATGAGGATCATAATCGGCAGCACTGCAAGCCCAGCGCCGATGCTGCGCAGAGAGGAAAGCGACGCGCGTTGCGCGATATCGTCCGTCAAAACTGCGTTGAGCGAGCCATAGGGAACGTTTGTCGCCGTATAGGCGATCGACCAGAGGCAATACATCGTCAGGCAGTAGGCAAAGCGCAACCCATAGGACAGCGCACGGATATCAATGAAAAATAGCGTTGTGGTGAGCAGGATAGCAAAGGAACCATAAAAGATCCACGGCCTAAATTTGCCACTTTTCGAAGGTTTGCGTCGATCCACCAACGCGCCGATGATCGGATCGTTGATCGCATCGAAGATTTTCGCCAGCACAACGATCACAGCCCAGGAACCAAGCGTTAAGCCCATGCCCTGGGTAAAATAAATCATGGCATAGGAGCTCACGAGCTGGAATGACATGTTGCAGCCGAAATCTCCCATCATATAGCCGATTTTATCTCGCAGGCCGAAGGAATCTGATCTGGTGCGGTGCTGTTTCATGCGATTCTCTCCTTTGGTTAGAATAAGCTACATTTCTGTTATATAATTATACATAAATTGAACAAAAATGCAGATCTTTTTATGAATAATATCACATCATGCATCTGGTTGTCAAATCCAAATCCTGCCGCGTAAAGCAGCAAAAATAGAACCGTCTCCCATCACAATTGGAAGACTCCATAACAAAAAGCCGGTTCAATTTCTTGCCAAATGAGCGATTGAGATGTTCGCAAATCAAAACCACTCGACAATAAAAAACACCCCTCAGCCATGCAATGGGCTAAGGAGTGTTTCCCCACACGAGGAATCGGCTGTATTGTTTCCACACTCAAAAATCTTTTATTTCAATATTTATATGGTGTTCTTTATCAACGGTAAGCAAAGTACCACCCAGAGTTTTAAATAAAATTAATAAAAATGCACTTATCAATCCGTTTTAAAGTCTGAAACGATAAAATCAAACTGTTTTGGTACAACTATATCTTTATAATTCTCGCCATAAAGAGCAGTTCTTATTTTTCTGTAAAGACGATCAAGAAAGCGGTCGCCCTCTCTGAAATCAAGAAGTTTTAAACCGCCGTTTGACGTCAATATTTCTTCTGCCTGAAAGGCGTTACCCACTTCAAAATACGCTTTTGAAAGATACATTTTTAGCCTTGGCATAGACTTTATTTTTTCATCCATCAAACCAAAGCAGTCTATAACGGTTTGGTATTCTTCTGCATTTAACAGGAGAATAATTAGGCTTTCGCAAAGAGAATAATTATCTTTGCCCTTTTCAACAGCCTTTTTTGCAAAATATGTAAAGTTACCGTCCTTTAACTGATAAAGGATATGTGCATACAGATGATTTTGATATAAGTTATTATCAAAAACAAAACTTTTTTCGCAATATTTCTTTGCATCTGCAAAATCTCTTCTGTCATAAAGCATTAGTGATTTTTGATAGCAAATCTGCCAATCGGGCTCATCTATATGATCATTAATAAGTGTTTCAATTTCATCACCGAAAGCAAAGGAAATATTGCCTGAAATGTAGCCGTTTTCATATAAATTCAAAAAGCCCTGGCTGTCAGCCTCGTTGGAAAATTCCAAATGCTTAGGCGCGTTTGAAGTCATTGCATTATACAGATAACCAAAACCGCTGCCCTTATAAATTACCTTACCCTTTAGAAGTGAAATATCCTGCTCGTTTTTCTCGGTGAGAGCATCCATTTCCTTTGATGAATGAATACTGTTGATTTGATTGTTCACAGCGTTTATCATTTCATCATAAGGTGCGTTAATATCCATACCTGAAAGATCCGCAAGGGTGTAACATTCCGAAAAGCAATAAGAGGTCTTTGGCGGCATAGGAATACACTCATACTGTGTTCTACCAAGTCCTGCCTGAATTTCAACATAATAGCCTGCCTTGTCAGTCAGTAAATTCTGCCAGTTATCCGATCCCGTCAAATGTCCCCAGGAAAAAAGTTTTCTGCCCTTAAGCCTGTTGCTTGAAAACTGCAAAAGCCCGTAGCCGTTTTTATCAACATTCGCTATAAATTTATTTGACTCATCGGGTATACGGTAGAAATAATCAATAGTTGAGGGGATATTCTGCGGATAGGAAACATCAACGCCTTTATCATTGGGTATGCTTGACTTTTTTACACCCAAGCCGTCGCTGTTATTATAGGCACTTTGGGCATTTACTATAACGCGACCGCCCTCGTATTCGGGTGTTGCCATATTTGACCACCAGTACATAGGAACAACCTTATCGTTCGGGTTGGTAATTCTGACCTGGGTCATCAGCCTGTTTTTATCAAGCCAAAAGTCTATTTGATAGAAAATACTTCTTACCCTTTCAAATTCGTAAAAGCGCAAAACATCTTCGCCGCTTTTGCCTGTTACCTTTGCACAGTACATGGCAGAACAGGTAAAGGGAGAATGGCCGATGATCCCGCAGTTCCATTCAACACCGCCGGAAAACCAAGCATTTCTTATTGCAAGATTTCTAAATCTGATCACATCATTTGTGTAAATAATATCCTTTTGTTTTTTCTTATCATAAAGTTTCCACAGTCTACCGCCAAAATCAACAAGAAATTCCGCATATAAATACGCATTTTCAAGAACGGCAACACGGACATCAGTTTCCTTTTCCTCGCTATATAAATTCTGCTGAGTGTAGGGATATGATGTTTCTCTATAACCATAATTGATGTAAAGTCCCTCATAATCTGTTATGGTGGAGGCAAAACTTTTTTCCTCTCTATCGGCAGAAAGTGTGGGCATATTTCCACTGTCAATAAAGCTTGAGACTCTGTATTCTTTCGTTAAAAATTTAGGCATATTTATCTCCTGAAAATTGTAATTACATTATTCCGTATTTTGTAAAGGCTTCTTTTGCAGACATGCCGTCTCTGATTGCGTTGCCTACTGTCTTTTCGCCTGTCGCTTTTTCATAGGCTTTTTCAATAACTTCTTTTTCAACCTCCTGCGGAATAATCACGGCTCCATCCAGGTCACCGAAAACGATATCACCGGGATTTACCTTTACGCCGTCAATTTCAATAGGCACTCTATAGGCAACAACCTTACCTCTGGGCGCTTGGTCCTGAGAATATCTGCCGTAGGAAAAGCAGGGAAAATGAATAGCCAAAATGCCCTTTGTATCTCTGTGAAAGCCGTTTACTACCGCTCCTGCCGAGCCAAGATGCTTCATTCTTGTGCACATAATCTCGCCAACAAGCGCATAGTCGGGCGAAGCACCCGAGCAGATATACACCTCATTTTTCTTTAAATCATCAAGTGCGTCAAGCATTAAACCGAAGGGCTGATTGAAAAGAGGACTGTTTTTCATTTCATCAGTCAGATTGTCAATATCACATTCTGCGACGGGCATTGCCCTGCCTGCAACAATCATATTTTCGCTCATCGGCTGAATTTTCTGCGGTAAAAACTGATGATAATAATGCATTGTATCAAGTATGTCTCCTACAACAGCGGTATAAAGCTCGGTTTTCATGATTTCAAATAGTTCGTCATCGTTTGCCCAACTAATCATATTTATTCTCCTATTCAATAACCGCACCCTCCGAGGCGGATTTGCTGTATTTTTTATATCTGCTTAAAACGCCGCTCGGCACACCTTTTTCAATCGGTTTTAAAACTGATTTTCTTTTTTCAATTTCTTCATCACTGACAAGCAGAGATATTTTTTTATTCGGAATATCTATCAAAATTTCATCATCGTTTTGTACTGTTGCAATGCTTCCAAACTCGCTTGCCTCAGGTGAAATATGGCCTACAAAGCAACCTCTGTTTGAACCTGAAAAACGACCGTCTGTTATAAGAGCACAACTGTCACTCAGCCCCATACCCTCCAAGGATTTCATAGGACGGTACATTTCAGGCATACCCGGACCGCCTTTAGGGCCCTCATATGCAAGCACCAAAACCGTATTTTCTTTGATATCACCGTTTAAAATTGCGTCAACCGCATCGTCCTCGCTGACAAAAACTTTTGCCTTGCCCGTAAAGGTCATCAGATGATCAGGCACAGCCGCAGGCTTAACGATTGAACCACTAGGGGCTAAATTACCGTAAAGCACAGCAACACCGCCGTTATCTGCAAAAGGCTTTTCAAAACTGCGAATAACCTCTCGCCTTGATGCTTTTAAAAAGGCCTTTAGATTTTCGCCCATTGCTTTGCCTGTTACGGTTATGCAATCATTATTTAAAATATTTTTAAGCTCAAGCATAACAGCGGGAACTCCCCCTGCATCATAAAAATCCACAACATCATATTCTGAAGCAGGATAAACGGATGCAATTTGCGGTGTTGTACTGCTCAAGCGGCCAAATTCGGACAATGGTAAATTGCCAAGCCCTGCCTCGTGATAAATTGCCTGCAAATGAAGAATTGCATTTGTTGAACCGCCGATTGCCATAAGCACACGAATTGCGTTTTCAAAGGCAGGCTTTGTCATAATATCCCTCGGGGTAATATTTTCATCAACAAGCTTCATGATCGCTTTGCCTGTATCAAAAGCAATTCTGCTTCTTTGGGCTGACACGGCAGGTATCATTGCACAGCCAGGAAGGGACATTCCCAAAGCCTCGGCAATACAGCCCATTGTATTTGCCGTGCCGAGCATTGCACAGGAGCCTGCACAGGGCTCGGCTATATTTTCAATATACCTAAATTCCTGCTCGTCAATCTTGCCCTGCTTTTTCCAGCCAACCGCTTCGGTAACAATATTTCCGTCATAATGTTTACCCTTGTACTCGGCAGGATACATAGGTCCGCCGTTAAGGAAAATTGCAGGTATATTAAGCCTTGCAGCCGCCATAAGCATACCCGGTACAATTTTGTCGCATGATCCCATAAGTACCATTGCGTCAAATTTATGAGCCATAACCATACATTCAACCGAGTCTGCAATAACATCTCTTGACGGCAGGCAGTATCTCATACCGATATGTCCCTCGGCAATACCGTCGCAGGGTGCAATGGTTGAAAAGGTCATTGCCGTTCCGCCGGAAGCTTCAATGCCCTTTTGCACCCGCTCACTTAAAATATTCAAATTAAAATGCCCCGGTGTTGCGTTTGTGTATGAATTAACAACTGCTACCAAAGGCTTTGATAAGACTTCGTCAGTAAATCCCATCGATTTATACAGCGCTCTTTTTAAAGCACCCTGATCGCCCTGTAAAAGTGAATTATAATATTCCATATTTTTACCTATTCAAAATCATTTGCCGCAGTAACGGGCAAAGTTGCACCGCCGTCAATGGTGAGCATTGAGCCTGTCATATAAGCCGCCTCATCGGATATAAGATAAAGCACACCTGCTGCAATTTCCTTCGTTGTTGCAAAACGGCGCATGGGTAGTTTTTTAGCCGCTTCAAGCCTAATATCGCCCTTTTGCCAACCAACATCCGTATACCCCGGTGCAATGGCAACCATACGGATGTTATAGGGTATAAGTTCCATTGCGGCATTTTTTGTAAACTTGGCAACTGCCGCTTTTGTGGGGGCGTAAATTGTTGCACGGGGCCAGCAGCCGTCCACCTGATTTGACGCAAGATTAACGATAACGCCCTTTGTTTGATGTTCAATCATCTTTTTTGCAACAAATTGGGAACAAAAATAAACGCCTTTCCAGTCTATTGCGGTCATTTGGTCAAACATTTCCTCCGTGGCATCTAAAAAATATACCTCACTGCTGATACCTGCATTGTTTATCAGCACATCAATTTTGCCGAATTTCTGATCCACCTGAAAAACCATATTTTTAATTTCATCAACATTACCCATATTGGCGTAAAAGGATAGTGCATTAACGCCGTTTTCTTTTGCAGTTTTGCAAATTTCATCGGCAGAATTTTTATCGGAATGATAATTTACGGCAATATCGTGGCCGTTTTCCGCAAGGCTTAAAGCAATTTGCCTGCCTATACCCTTTGCTCCGCCTGTAATCAGCGCAACTTTTCTTTCCATTTTTCACTCTCCGAATCTGTATGTGGACATACCCTTTGTATTTGTTTGATACCAAAACAGTTCTCCACCCTCGCCATTATCGTTAATTGCAGAGGTTATAAAAAGTTCGTCCATATTCTCTCCGCCGAAAGCGCAGCAAGATATATTTTCAGCGTCAACAGAAATTTTCAAAAGCTGTTCGCCTGTTTCGGGGTTATACCTTGCAACGGCATAACCGCCCCATAAGGCAACCCACAGCATACCCTCGCAGTCTATCGTCATACCGTCGGGGCTTCCCTCATTTTCCGGCACTTTTACAGCAGTTGTTTTATTTGACAGCTTACCTGTTTTTGCATCAAAATCATATCTTGAAATACATTGAGTAGGCGTATCAATATGATACATATATTTGTTGTCACTACTAAAAGCGATTCCGTTTGGAATTGCCATTTTGTCAAACACTTCTTTAATATTTCCTTTTTCGTCTGCACAAAAAAGTGAACCGCAGACCCTTGCCTTTGGATGCGCTTGATCAGTAGCCATTGTGCCAACCCACAGCCTGCCGTTAATATCACATTTTCCGTCATTGAAACGCAAATATTCATCTAAATTAAAATCAAGAATTTTGACGCTTTCTTTCGTGTCGAGATTGATTTTAACAAGCTTATTTTGCTGAGCTGAAATGATATTGTTGTCCTTATGAAACACAATACATCCAACAGGATTTTCTGTTTCAATAGAGTCAAATTCTTTTGTAATGGGGTCAAAGGAATTGATTTTTTTACCCATAATGTCAACGAAAAACAGTTTTTTCCTGCTTTCATCCCATACAGGACCTTCGCCTAGTACAGATTTATTATTCAAAATACATTTTACTTTTTCCAAACCAAAGTTCCTCCGCTTTTTCAAATTACGGTGTACAGCCATATAAATTCATTTTAATTATACTATTTTATGCAGAAAAATAGTTAAGAAAAAGCGCTTTATTATTTAGAAATACTGCTGCTTTATCAATATCGGATTTGTATTATTAAAGTGATTTTGTTACTATACTTGCTTATAAATAACAACACGGCAGGAAATCCTGTCGTGTTTTCATTATGTATAGAAAACAGGCAATTCAAACGCGTTTGAATTGCCTGCTCATCATATAACGATCCGCACAATGCCTTTCACTCCTGCTTACGAAAAGCCAGTCATACAGGATTCGCCAGCACCGGCAGCGTCGAGCCGCCATAGGGCATGGCGAGCACCTTTGCATCCTTCCCCATCGCGCGGAAGGCTTCTTCCATCGCCTCGTCGAGCGTTGCAAAGGGCTCCAAATGGATCTTGCGCACAAAATCCGCATCGAGGCTACTGACAAAGAGAATGCGGCATTTTTCCAGCACCATTGCAATCGCCGCCGCCTTATGGCCGCCGAGCTCAAATTCCCGGTTGATGTGGTCGATCATGTCGCGGCTTTTCTCATGGCCCAGCATCCACTTTTCAAACGTGGCTTCCCCTAAGCCCTCGCCCGCTGCGGCGAGCCAGACGATCACGCCGCCGTCTCGCACGGCATGCTTAGCGTTGTCAAGCGCCTTCTGTGCCTGGTAAATGTTCAGATCCTTCGGAAATCCGCCGGGCGAGGTGACGACGATATCCGCCTTTGCGGAGATTGCCACCTGATACAGTTTGTCAAGCAGCCGACAGCCCGCGCGGTGCGCCTCAATATAGTGGCCCGCCACGCAGTGGCGGATTTTTTTGTGCTCGTCAAGCACGACGTTGACGATGAAATCAATATGGACAAAGGAGCCCACCTCGTCGATGTCGATGCGCACGGGGTTCGTATCCAGGTTGCCCGCATGCGCGCGCTCATCCACCATGCGCTTGTGGTTCGCCTGGATCGCATCGTGCGTGGAAACGCCGGGCATAATGGCCTTGGAGCCGCCGCTGTAGCCCGCGAAATAATGGTATTCAATATTGCCCAGGCAAATAATCCGGTCCGCCTTTGCGACAGGGGTAAAGATGTCGACCGGCGTGCCGTTTTGGGATACGCCGAGGTGTGTGTAGTCCTTGCTCGCATTAAGGCAGGCAAAGCGGCTGAACATCTCCTCCCCCGCCGCCTTCCTCATCTCTTCCGGTGTCATTTCACGATGGATGCCCAGGGCGAAAACAATGGTGACATCCTCATCCCGCACACCGGCGAGCGCCAGCTCCTCTGCCACATGCGGCAGCACGGCGTAGGTCGGCATCGGGCGGGTGATATCGCTCGTGACGATGGCAATTTTCTCACCGGGGCGTACGATTTCGCTGAGCCGCGGCGTGCCGATCGGGTTTTGCAACGCGCGCTTGACCTCCGCCTCGCCGGTGAGGGCAGCGGGCGTTTCGTTCGGCAAGAGCACGCCGAGGAGGTTTTCGTCGGGCAGGTTATATTGCAGGGTTGTTTTATCATAGCCAAAGGATAATAGCATGGAAAAGCCCTCCTGTATCATTTCAGTTAGCGTCTGACGAGATCAAATCAATTTGATAGAGCTTAAATGTCACCTTAAAATTCTTGGGCTGCCACTGCTCGTCGTAGGAATATCGGTAAGTCATGCCGATCGCCTTCATGACCTCGCCGCTCGCCGGGTTGTTCACATCGTGCGTGGCGGTGAGAAAACGGAACCCCGCCTCCTTTGCGCGCTGCAATACGGCGCGGCATGCTTCGCTCATATAACCCTTGCGCCAAGCCTCTTTGCGCAGGCCGTAGCCGAGGTCGGCGCAGCATTTTCCTTCGTCGATGCCGTTGAGCGACACATAACCGATCACCGTTTGGGACGTTTTCTCTACGATCGCATAACGGTAGGCAATCTTTTTTTCATACTCCGGAAGGATAGTGTGCGCCAGATATGCCCTGGCCTCATCCATCGAGCGCAGCGGAAACCACGGCAGAAAAGTGTTGACCTCCAAATCGCTGTAAATCCGGAATACATCCTCCAGGTCATCGTGTTGAAATTTTCGCAGGATGAGTCGCTCCGTTTCCAGCCGCGGCGTATTTTCCTGTTTTAACACCCCGAACAACACCCTTTTCTGATTTCTATACGATCTTTTTACACGTCTCCATTCTAAATCAAAACAGGCGGGGTTTACAAGCCCCGCCCGTTCCAAAAATCATCCGATTTAGGAATGCTTCTGCGCGCGCTCATAAGCGCCCTCCATCGCGGCCACCAGCGCGAGTTTTTTGCCGGACATAAAACGCACCATCGCGCCGCCTGCCGTACAGACGTAATCAATTTTGGAAATATCCGCAAGCTTTGTGGCAGAGCTGACCGTGTCGCCCCCGCCGATGACGGAATAGCCGGGCGCGTTGGCCACGGCGTTCCAAATGGCGCGCGTGCCCGTTTCAAACAGCGGGTTTTCATACACGCCCGCCGGGCCGTTGGCAAAAATCGTGCCCGCTTGGGCGATGACCGCGCTGTAGGCCGCGATCGTCTTTGCGCCAAGGTCGCAGAAGGATATCTCCGCGGGCAGGGCTTCCACCTTGATCTCTTCGCGCTTACCGTCCCGCTCGAAGGCGAGATCCATCGGCAGCTCGAACACGTCGGGGAAGCGGCTGAGCAGCCCCTTCGCCTGATCGACGAAGCACCACAGGTCGCGGGCCTTGAGGAACTCCTCCGTCGTATTGCCAAGCTTTACGCCCTGTGCAAGCAGCATCACCTGCCCAGTCACGCCGCAGGCAAGGATTTTATCCGCCGTGCCGTTGGCGCACACAGCCTCCATCATGCCAAAGGCGTCGGAAATCTTCGCGCCGCCGAGCACGAAAACCGCGGGCTTTTTGGCCCCATGCAAAACGTTATAGAGCGCCTTGTATTCATCAAAGAGCAGAAAGCCGGCCGCCGTGGGCAGCACCTGCTGAAAAGCGGTCATGCTCGGGCAGTTGCGATGCGCGGCAGAGAACGCGTCGTTGACATAGAGGTCAACCAGCGGCGCAAGCGTGCGCACAAGCCAGGTATCGAGCATTTCACAGGGCTGAAGCTTGACTTCCTTTTCAAAGCCGCTGATCTCCTCGCAAAGATAGCGCAGGTTGCCGAGCAGGATGCACTCCCCCTCCCGCAGCGCGTTGACCGCTTCGCATGCGGCGGGGCCGCACACGTCGTCGATATATTTGACCTCGCGCCCGGAGAGGATGGTGAGCTTCTCCGCGTGCTCTTTGAGCGGGATCAGATTTTGATAATCGAGCGTATCGCCCTGATGGGCGATGATCGCCACCTTCGCGCCGCCGTCGAGCAGGTAGCACAGCGTCGGCAGGCTCTTTTTTATGCGATTATCATTGACGATCCGTTTTGTCTGCGGGTCGATGGGCGAATTGATATCAAGGCGCAGCAGCACCCGCTTGCCTGCTACGTCCATGCCGTTCAGCGGCGTCATTTTTACTTCCATTTTCCAATCCCCAAATAACGGTTTGTTTCAGCCGTGCCGGCTTCGCGGTTTGTCTGCATCCCCATGCAGGCGCGCACGCCATCCATCGTTTCCGGGATAGTCACGCTCTCCTGCGGAATGTTGATGGCAAACATGATATCGTCGCCGGTTTCGACGATGCTGTCCTCCCACAGGGCGATCTCATACATATCGCCGCGCGGGTTACCGAGGTCGCGCGCATATTTGAAGAGCGACGCGTTGCCGAGGAAGCCCTCGTCCGTGGATACAACGCGGATACGCGGGTGGTCGTTGAACGCCTTGAGCGCCATTTCCTTTGTAATCTTCTCCTTGCCGTGCGCGACGACCGTGATGATGTGGCCGTGCGTCACCGGCGTGTGGATGAGAATACCCGTGGCCGCCACGTGCGGCATGATGGTCATGAGGTCAACGGCCTGATGGCTCGGCGCCTTATCGATGCGCAGGGCATTGGTCAGCCCTCTGTGATAATCGCCGGGGTCCGCCACGCGGCGCACGATCGTGATCGCCACGCGCTCCATGCCATAGGCGCGGTCCAGGCAATCCACCGCGCGGATCAGGCCGGTGGTGTTGCAGCTCGTCAGCTTCAAAAACTGCTTCTCCACGCCCTTTTCAAAGTTTGCGTAGCCGTGGAAAAACACGTCGGCCACGTCGTTTTTTTCGCCGCCCTGGAAGATGGCCTTTTTGCCATACTGCTCATAGAGCGCGCGGTTTTTCGCGCCCACGCCTGCGTTGGTCGCGTCGAGCAGCACATCGCACTGCTGAATGAGATCCGTAATCGTGCCGGAAACCGGGATGTCGAGCGCGTCGAATTCCGCGCGATGATCCTCCATAGAGAGATAGAGGGCATAGGGCATCCCCTTCTCCTTGAGCGCGCGGATGGCGAGGGTGGGAGCCACGTCCGCCACGCCGACGAGTTCCATATCACCCTGTAGAGCGACTCCGTCCGCAAGCCGCTGGCCAATGGTGCCATAGCCCACGACGCCGACTTTTACTTTATCCATAGAAAAATACCTCCTTCTGATATGTAAACGTTTGCGCCAATATGATAGCACAAGCCCGCCATGATGACAAGCAAGGATTTTAAATAATTTCCCTCCTGCGGCGCTCTCTTCGCCGATTTTACAAACGAAGGCCCTTCACATCTTTGACCCGGGAGAGGATGACCCGGCTGCTCACGCGCACAACGCCGGGCAGGCCGTCGATTTCGCGCAGAAGCGATTCCAACTCCTCCTGCGATGCGGCAACGGCATGCACATGCAGGCAGCAGTTCCCGCTCATGCGATAAATCTGCGTAATGGTCTCATTGCGGCAAAGCCGCTCTTCAATCTCCTGCAAACGCGCGGGCTCCGCCTCGATTTCAAAATAGCATGAAACCGCTCCGCTGATTTTTTGCGGGTTAATAATCGTGGTATACTCTTCAATAATCCCCTTTTTTTCCAGCGCATCGATGCGGGCCTTCACGGCAACACGCGATATGCCGATTCTTTCCCCGATCTCGGAATAGCTGTAGCGTGCGTTTTCAATCAGCAGGGTTAATATTTTCTGATCCAGCCTGTCAAGTTGATCCAGATACATGCGCATCGCTCCCTTTTCTTGTCAATGATTCATTGATTAATCACATAGTATAACACAGTTCTCTTTTAACCACAAATAGAAATATCAAATTTGACGTTTGTTAATATATATGCTATTATTATAAATAATATGTAATCTGTATATTTCATAACGGACGTGAAGCGAATGCAGCAAGATCTGACTACAGGGAATATCACCGGCAGGCTTTTACAGTTTGCGCTACCGATGATGCTCGGCAATCTGCTCCAGCAGCTCTATAATGTGGCGGACACCCTGATCGTAGGCCGTTTTCTGGGCGCGGACGCGCTCGCCGCGGTCGGCTCCTCCTATACGCTGATGACCTTTCTGACGTCGGTCCTGCTGGGCCTCTGCATGGGCAGCGGCGCCGTTTTCTCCATTCAGTTTGGCAGGCATGACACAGAGCGGCTAAAACACAGCGTTTCCCTTTCCTTTCTCTTAATTGCCGCCGTCACTTTTCTATTGAATGCAGGGGCGCTTTGCGGGCTGAATGGGATTATCCGCCTGCTCCGGGTGCCGGCGCAGGTGACGGGGCTGATGAAAGGCTACCTGAAAATCATCTTCTGGGGAATCGGCGCCACGTTCTGCTACAACTTCTTCGCCTGCCTGCTGCGTTCCATCGGAATTTCTACGATCCCACTCCTATTTCTAGGGGGAGCCGCCATCCTCAACATCGCGCTTGATCTGCTCTTTGTCCTTCAATTCCACTGGGGCGTTCGAGGCGCGGCGGCGGCTACCGTGATCGCGCAGGCGCTCTCCGGGGCGGGGCTTGCCGTTTACACGCTGACCGCCTTTCCCCAGCTGCGTGTATCAAAACGCCATTTGAAATGGGATAGGGTAATCCTGCGCGATATTGCGAGCCTATCGCTTCTGACCTGTGTCCAGCAATCCATCATGAATTTCGGTATTCTGATGGTGCAGGGGCTGGTCAACAGCTTCGGCCCGGTTATTATGGCAGCCTTCGCCGCCGCAGTAAAAATCGACTCCTTTGCCTATATGCCCGTGCAGGATTTTGGGAACGCCTTCTCCACCTTCATTGCCCAAAACTACGGCGCAGGCGAAAAGGAGCGCATTCGAAAGGGAATCCGCAGCGCGGCGGCCTGCTCCATGGTGTTTTGCCTTGCAGTCAGCGCAGCGGTCTGCCTCCTGGCCCGCCCGCTGATGGGGCTGTTTGTCTCCCCCGCGGAGACGCAGATTATCGCCGCCGGGATGCGCTATCTGCGGATCGAAGCGTCCTTTTATTGCGGCATCGGCCTTTTATTCCTACTCTATGGTTTTTACCGAGCGATCCAAAAGCCCGGCGTTTCCGTTGTGTTGACGGTGATCTCCCTCGGCACGCGGGTTGCGCTCGCCTATGCGCTCTCCGCCATCCCATCAATCGGCGTGACGGGGATCTGGGTCTCCGTTCCGATCGGATGGCTGCTCGCGGACTTAGCCGGAATCCTTTTCTATCCCTTCCTTTCGCGCAGGGCGCGGAAAAACGCTTCCCCCGCGCTGTATCGGTAGAATCGGCGCGTTCAAACCAGCCTGCTTCCATCAATTCGTTCATTGCCGCCGGAATTTTGCGGAATTTTTTGTAATTTCCGCTTGTTCCGGCGGTAAAGTTATGCTATGATGATTTTAGTCATGCAAACGTTTACGATAAAAGAGGAGGTACCCTATGAAACAGCTCAATATCGGCATCATCGGCGCCGGGCGGATCGGCAAGCTCCACGCGCAGTCCATTACATACGCCGTGCCCGCTGCGCGCGTTTACGGCATCACGGACGTCCGCACAGATGGGCTACCGGAGCTCAAAGAGAAGTTCGGCATTGAAAAAATTTATGCATCCATAGACGACATGCTCGCGGACGATCAAATCGACGCGGTGCTCGTCTGTTCCTCCACGGATACGCACGCGGATATTGCCATCCAGGCGGCCAAGGCGGGGAAGCACATCTTTTGCGAAAAGCCCGTGGACCTCACGCCCGAAAAGGTGGAGGCCGTGCTCAAAGCAGTCGAACAAGCGGGCGTCAAATTGCAGGTGGGCTTCAACCGCCGCTTTGACCACAACTTTGCGCGTCTGCGCGAGCTGGTCGATCAGGAGAAGATCGGTAAACTGGAGCTTGTCAAGATCACCTCCCGCGACCCGGAGCCGCCACCCGCGGAATACGCGGCGAGCTCGGGCGGCATGTTCCTCGATATGACGATCCATGATTTCGATATGGCGCGCTTTCTGGCGGGCAGCGATATCGAATCGCTCTATGTGCAGGCCGCCTGCCTCGTGGATCCCGCCATCGGGGAGGCGGGCGACGTGGATTCCGCCGTTATCACCCTGAAATTCAAAAACGGCGCGCTCGGCGTGATCGACAACAGCCGCCGCGCGGCCTACGGCTACGACCAGCGCATCGAGGTATTCGGCTCCAAGGGCGCGGCGCAGGCGCAGAACGACACGCCCACCACCGTTACGCTCGCCACGCAGAATGGCGTGATGGGCGACAAACCGCTCTATTTCTTCTTGGAGCGGTACATGCAATCCTTCCGCGATGAGATGATCGCGTTTGTGGACGCGGTGCTTTACGACCTGCCTACGCCCACAACGGGGGAAGATGGGCTGCAATCCATCCTCGTCGGTCTCGCGGCGAAGAAGAGCGTGGCGGAAGGCCGGCCGGTGGAGCTGTGCGAAGTATACGGTGAATAATGTCCTGCAAAAATCTCTGTTTGTATCATCTAAAATCTAATCTCTGCAATCTGTAATCGGAGGTTTTATTATGCATATCAAAGGCCCGAAAGAATATCCGTTCGGCTATACGCCAATTACCACAATGGGCGATCAGGAGCAGAACACGCGCATGGATTTTGGCCTGCTGCGCCTCGCGCCCGGTCAGCGTTTTACCGAAGCGCAGCATCTGGAGCGCGCCTATTTGCTCATTCACGGCGAGGTCACCCTCGAATGGGATGGCGAAAAGCAGACGGTCTCGCGCGAAAACTGCTTTGATTTCTCCCCTTGGGTGCTGCATGTGCCAAACGACGTGGAAGTGACCATCACCGCGGGGGCGGACAGCGAATTGACCGTTCACCGCACCGATAACGAAACCATGTTTGACGCGAGGCTCTACACCCCGGAGGAATGCGCCAGCGAGGAGCGCGGCAAGGGCACAATGCGGGAGGCCTCCACGCGGATTGTGCGCACGGTGTTCGATCATTCCAATGCGCCGTATGCCAACCTGGTGGTGGGCGAGGTAATCGGCTTCCCCGGCAAGTGGTCGAGCTACCCGCCGCACTGGCACCCGCAGCCGGAGATCTATTTTTACCGCTTTCTGCCGGAAAACGGCTACGGCTTCGCGGAGCTCTCGGAGGACGTGGTCAAAACGCACAACAATAGCACAGTGCTGATCACCAAAAAAGAGACGCATCCGCAGACTACCGCGCCGGGCTACGCGATGTGGTACCTATGGGTGATCCGCCACCTGGAGAACGACCCGTATATCACGCCGACCTTCCTCCCGGAGCACCTGTGGGTGACAGAGCCGGGCGCGGAGATGTGGCCCCCTGAAAAATGACAAAAAGGAAAGCGCCGAGACGATTCGAGACGATTCCCTTCGCTTCCCTTTCCCTTCACTTAAAACAGAGGTGATCTTATCATGAAGCTAACCATGGCGCAGGCCCTTGTGAAATTTCTCGATAACCAGTACGTCTGCTTCGACGGGCGGGAGGAGAAATTTGTAAACGGCGTGTTCGGCATTTTCGGCCACGGCTGCGTGGTCGGCATCGGGCAGGCGCTCGAGCAGGGCGGCCACAGCCTCACCTATTACCAGGGCCACAACGAGCAGGGCATGGCGCACGCCGCCATGGCCTATGCAAAGCAGAACCGCAGGCGCAAAATTATTGCCTGCACCTCCTCCATCGGCCCCGGCGCGCTGAATATGGTCACCGCCGCCGGCACGGCCACGGCCAACCGTATCCCGCTGCTGCTCCTGCCGGGCGATACCTTTGCCTGCCGCCAGCCGGACCCTGTGCTCCAGCAGATTGAGCAGACGGGCTGCTATGAGACCACTGCCAACGACGCGTTCCGCGCCGTGTGCAAATATTGGGACCGCATCGCCCGCCCCGAGCAGCTCATGACGGCGGCGATCAACGCAATGCGTGTGCTCACGGACCCGGCCGAGACGGGCGCAGTCTGCCTTGCCATGCCGCAGGATGTGGAGGGCGAAGCGTTCGACTACCCCGATTACTTCCTGCAAAAGCGCGTGTGGTATCTGGACCGCCGCCTCCCCGTTGCCCGGGAAATCGAAGCGGCGGTAAAGCTGATCGCAAACGCAAAGCGTCCCCTGCTCATCGCGGGCGGCGGCGTGACCTACAGCGAGGCGGAGGATGCGCTGCTCGCGTTCGCCGAGCGCTTCTCCATCCCCATCGGGGAGACGCAGGCGGGCAAGGGCCAGCTCCCGTGGGACCACCCGCTCAACCTAGGCGGCATCGGCGTGACGGGCGGCGCGGCGGCAAACGCGCTCGCCAAGGAGGCCGATCTCGTCATCGCAGTGGGCAGCAGGTTGACGGATTTCACCACCGCCTCCAAATGGGGCTTTCAGCACCCGGATGTGAAGCTGCTCGGCGTCAACGTCTGCGCTTTCGACGCATTGAAGATGGATGCGCAAACGGTCATCGCGGACGCGAAGGAAACGCTCTCCGCCCTCCTCCCCGCCCTGGCGGAAACGGGCTATCAGGCACAGTGGGGCGGGCGAATCCGGGAAGTGAAGGATGCATTCACTGCGGAGGTCGACCGCCAGTATGCCGTTGATCTGCCGGAGGGCCTTTCCCAGACGCGCGCGCTTGGGGAAATCAACCGGGCGATCGCGCAGGATTCCATCATCGTCGGCTCTTCGGGCAGCCTGCCGGGCTGTTTGCAGCGGCTGTGGCGACCGGGCGCAAAGCACACCTACCATCTGGAATACGGCTTCTCCTGCATGGGCTACGAGATCTGCGGCGCGCTGGGCGTGAAGCTCGCGGAACCGGAAAAAGAGGTTTACGCCATGGTGGGCGACGGCAGCTTTCTGATGCTGCACAGCGAGCTTTACACCGCCGTGCAGGAGGGCGCGAAGATCAACGTTCTGCTCTTTGACAACACGGGCTGGGGCTGCATCGAAAACCTGCAAAACGAGCAGGGCACCGAAACCTTTGGCACGCGCTTTACGCGCCGCAACCCGGAAACAGGCCTGCTCGACGGGGCTGTTGTGCCCATTGACTTTGCCAAGTGCGCGGCGGGCTACGGCTGCAAAACCTACACGGCCACAAATGTGGAGGAGCTGCGCGCGGCGCTGGCGGACGCAAAACGGCAGACCGTGCCGACGCTCATCGACATCAAGGTTGTCCACGGCAGCATGAGCCATGGGTACGACGCATGGTGGCGCGTGGGCGTGGCGGAGGTTTCCGCAAGCGAAACCGTGCAAAAGGCCTACGGCGCGATGCAGGAAAACATCAAAAAAGCGCGGTTATATTAAACATACAATAAAGAGGGGTTGTATACCAATGCTGGACGCAAACAAAGTCCGCCTGGCCATCGCGCCGATCGCGTGGACGAACGACGACCTGCCCGACCTCGGCGCGGAGAATACCTTTGAGCAGTGCATCAGCGAGATGGCGCTCAGCGGTTTTACCGGCAGCGAGATCGGCAACAAATATCCAAAAGATGTCGAAACGCTCAAGCAGAAGCTTGCAATCCGCGGGCTGCAAATCTGCAACGCCTGGTTCTCCTCCACCCTGCTCTCCGAGGGATATGACGCGACGATCAAAGCTTTCATCGAGCACCGCGATTTTCTCCACGCGCTGGGCGCAAAGGTGATCGGAGCCTCTGAGCAGGGCAACAGCATCCAGGGCAAGCCCGTGAGCATCTTTGGCGACAAGCCGGTTTATTCCGAGGAGGAATGGGCGCTCGTCGCGCGCGGCTTCAACGAGATGGGCCGGCTCGCGCGGGAAAAGGATATGATATTCACTGTGCACCACCACATGGGCACGGGCGTGCAGACCGAAGAAGAGATCGACCGGCTGATGGAGCTGACCGATCCGAATTTGGTCTACCTGCTCTATGACACGGGCCACCTCGCCTTCTCCGGCGAGGATGCGCTGCGGGTGCTCCGGAAATATGCGAAGCGCGTCAAGCACGTGCACCTCAAGAGCGTGCGCAACGACGTGGTGGCAAAGGCAAAAGCCGGGGGCTACTCCTTCCTCGACGCGGTGCGCGCAGGCGCGTTCACGGTGCCGGGCGACGGCGATTTCGACTTCCAGCCGGTGTTCGACATCCTCGCGGAGAATGGATACGAGGGCTGGGTGGTCGTGGAGGCCGAGCAGGACCCGGCAAAGGCGAACCCGTTTGAATACGCCGTGATGGCGAGGGAGTATATCCGCAGGACGGCAGGGTTGTAAGCCACAGAAGAAAATACCATCAAACGATGCCCGGCGCGGTTCATGGTGAACCGCGCCGGGCATTTGCCTTTGTTGAACTTTATGCTTTAAAAACGATTTCCGGTCTCATCTTCGATATACACAACATAAGTCCATTCCTTGTAATAACGGCTCCACATATAATTAATCGAATAGCTTTTTCCACTTTCCATTCTTTGAAAACGGTCTTCACTTAACCGAATCCTCTGCTCTCCGACCATGACATAATATTTCCCATCCTCTGCAATTTTTCGTGATCCGTCCGGAATCTCTTTCGTAGAATGGAACCCCTGTGAAAACGCAAAAACAGAGAAGCAGGTGAACGAAACGGCCAGCACAGTTCCGATAGAAAGCACCTTCTTCAATGCACCTTTTGGTTTGATATCGTTTATGCCACATAAATAGAGCAGCCGAATCCAGAGCAACACCTCGATCGGGATTACGATAAGACCAAGATTGGCTATCACCGCAATGATTTCCGTTAGGTAAAAAGCGGTTTCCTCAAACACGCCGAAAGCGACGCCGAGCAGGGCGAGTACTTCCACGGCGCAGGAAGCGATCAGTGCGATCGACATCTTTTGTTTTTCCTTGAGATAATTCATTTCCTCGTTCACTAAACCATTCCTCCATCCCCAACAAGCCTATCAAATAGCCGCTCATTTAGCCTGCCGCAGAACACTTAAAACTGATTGCCCTCTTTATCTTCAATAAATTGAACATCCGACCAGCCAGTGAAGAAACGATTCCAATTGTAGTCAATCACATATAACTCGCCTTCCTTGATCCGGTTATACTGTTCTTCCGTCACCTTAAGCTTTTGTTTTTGACTACCTGCAATAATATAATATTTTCCATTCGTCTCAAGCTTTTTTACACCATTCACAAATTCCATATTAGAATGTACGCTCTGTGAAAACACAAAACCAGAAAAAATCGTAAACAGGAGCGAAAATACGACAAATACTGATAACGCTTTGGAGAATTTCGACTTCGCTTGCAAGCCTTCTTTTTTGCACAGGCGGATCAGCCGCAGCCAGATAAACAACTCAAGGGGAATGATCAGCATGCCAATCCACACGATAACTGCCAAACACTCATGCAGATAAAACGCCGTCTCCTGAAACAATCCGCCCGCGACCCCCAGCAGGGACAGCACTACTGCGGCACAGGAAACGATCAGCGCGATCGACATCTTTTGTTTTTCTTTGAGATAATTCATTTCCATCTAGAAATCTTCTCCCAACGCTCGGCTTTTTTAACGCATTCATACGCGTCGATAATTCCTCCCGACATCACTTGATTTTGTAGTGCATTCAGCTTTTTCGTACCCGCTTTCAGCACGGTTGCGATCTCCGCCGCATTCAATGCGGGGTTGGCGCTTTTCACCAAGGCCGCAATCCCGGTGACGCAGGCGGCGGCAGCGGAGGAGCCGCCGCTGTAGATAACGCTGCCGTCCGGCGTTAAGCCCAAGATATCCTTGCCTGGCGCGGCGATGTCGGCCTCCCGCCCGTAACCTGAGAGTTCACAGATATTTCCCCGGTTGTCTGCCGCCGCAACGCACAGCACATTCTCCAGAGGGAAACAGGCCGGGTAGACGGGCGTTCGCGCCAAATCAGCGTCATATTTTCCGGCGGAACAGACAAACAGGATATCGCCGTATCGTTTCATAACCGCTTCCAATTTTGCATTGTAGTTCGTTGAATCCCAACTGCAATTGATGATCCGAACGCCGAGCGCATGCGCGTATTCGATTGCCGCGATCGCATCGTTGAGGTCGCCCGAAGAGCCGCTCATGAATTTCAGCGGCACGATGGTCACGCCGGGCGCAATGCCGGCCATAGGGGAACCCTCCGCATGGGAGGCCGCAATGATGCTCGCAAGATAGGTGCCGTGATGGTCGTGGAGATAGCTGTCAAAAACAGATGCGCTGCCGCCGAAGAAATCCCAGCCATGGAGGTCGTCGATATAACCGTTCTGGTCGTCGTCGCGCCCATTTTGCTTTTCAACGGGGTTTTTATAAATGCTGGCTGAAAGCGCCGGGCTTTCAATCTGGAGCCCGGTATCCAGAATGCCTACGAGCACTTCCGGCGAGCCTTTGGTTATTTCCCACGCTTTCAGAATATTGAGGTCCACTTCGCTGCGGCCCTTGATCCCTTCGATTGCCTGCCCGTGATTCCGAAGCGCCCATTGCTGCTCAAAGGAAGCGGGTAAATTGGATAGGGAATTTTTCTGATGCTGCATTATCAAAACCAATATGGCAATGATGCCTAACATGCACAACACGGCAATGGCCGATGATATGATGTATTTTCTACGTTTTGTCATGGAAAACCAGCCGCCTATCTCCCCTCAAATACTTTATAATCTACACGTTTAAATAATCTTGAAGCTGGATTGACTCACGAAATCCAAAATCGAAATTTATACCAGCCCCGCCTCCCCCTCCTCCGATTGATACGCCTCCGCCTGTTACCGTAAACACACCATGCCCATATTTTGATTCTATGCGGGCCGAGAGATCTCTTCTGGAATTTTGAAAAACCGTACAGGCGGCGTAGCCGGATGAAATCAGATCAAAAAACAAGCCGTGGGACGCCCTTTGCCAAAAGGTGAAGACCAGCCCTTTGTTTGGAACAACCTCCATCTGCGCGGTCCGGACGGAGCTTTGATTTGGCCCTCTCAATTCCACTTCACACATTTCATTCATAGAATCCATATCGCAGCCCCAGGAGATCGCAATTTTATCTTTCAATACGGACACAATGGGATCTGACATCCATTGAAAACCAATATGCACAAAATAAGAAACCGGTTTTTTGGTTTCCGCCCGGTTATCGTAGATTACCCAGGCATATTTTAATGTGGAAGTGCTGATGAGGGAGGCTGAAGTTGTGACTTGGTCCTCCTGCTTCACCTGTTCCGGGCTTTGATAATCTGATTGCTGCTCCATCGCCATTCTCAACAGCTTGATTTCTTCATCATTTTTTCCATAATATTCTGCCAGTTCCTCATTTGTCATAGCCCGCATGCTTGTAATCATCTGCCGGTTCATCATTATATCCTCTTCACGGAAGCCGACGCATCGCAACTGCTCATCCGTAGCATTTACCAGCAATTCCATCATGCTCAATTCATCAATTGGGCTGACAACTGTTCGGAGCGATACCGATTCGGGGCAAGTTTTGATTTTAGAGGCCAGCTCCAATTTCTGCGCATCCTTCATCGTATGCAATAAATTTTGGGGATATCCGAACTCAACCATTATCCGCTCCGCGTCCTTCACCGCTAAAACCGCATAGCATCGTTCTTCATCGAAGCCATAAGCCGCCAGCAGAGATGATGCGAGCACAAGGAGCGAACATCCGACACATGCAATTGCTTTCCACCATTTTTTATGCCTTCCCAACCCAATCTCTCCATTTTTAAATATTTATTTACCTAGAAATCCATCTCTTTCCCCAAATCCATATGATTTTTACCCTGTATTTGATGATAATGTATGATTATAGTATATAAAACTGGATTGTTTTGTCAATGCTATTTCCCTCCCATCCTCCCTTTTTCCATTTGAGCCTAGGCGGCGAACGCTTGCATTCCCAACACAATTGCGATAAACTAAACAAGCAACCAGAACGGTTCCAAAAGAGAAACAGAAAACGAAAAAACAATGAGGTGACAATTTGAACCCCGGAGACTGTAAAAACAAAACCTGCAACCACTATGAAACCTATCTGCAAATTTTGCGCGCGGAGCTCGTGCCAGCATTGGGCTGCACGGAGCCAATTGCAATCGCCTATGCCGCTGCCGTGGCGCGCAGGGTGCTGGGCGAAATGCCCAAGCGCATCATCGCCGCTTGCAGCAGCAACATCATCAAAAACGTGAAGAGCGTGATCGTGCCCACCACCGGCGACCTGCGCGGCATTGAGGCAAGCGCGATCCTGGGCGCGGTTGCGGGCCGCGCGGACCGTGAACTGGAGGTGCTCTCCTGCGTGCAGCCGGAGGATGTGGAGCAGACGCGCCGCCTGCTGGAAAGCGGTATGTGCAAAACAGAATTGCTGCGCAGCGATTCCTGCCTGCATATCCGTATCACAGCGGAGAGTGAAGCGCACACGGCGATGGTTGAAATCCGGGATGAGCACACCCGCATCATCCGCGTAGAGCGCGACAGCGAGCCGCTCTATACGGCACAGCCCGATGAGCAGAAAGACTGTGCGGACTATCAATCGCTCAACGTGGCGGATATTTATGCGTTTGCACGCACGGTGCAAATCGAAGAAGTCCAGGAAATCCTGGATCGCCAGATCACTTACAATCTCAAAATCGCTGAGGAGGGGCTTGCGCATTGTTACGGTGCGAGCGTGGGTGTGACACTGCTGAAAAGCTACGGCGATGATATTAAAAATGTGGCGCGCGCCTTCCCCGCCGCCGGGAGCGACGCGCGCATGAGCGGCTGCGTGCTGCCGGTGGTGATCAATTCCGGCAGCGGCAATCAGGGCATGACGGCCTCGCTGCCCGTGATTAAATATGCCCAGCACATCGGCGCAACGCGGGAGCAGCTTTACCGCGCGCTTGTGCTAAGCAACTTGATTGCCATTCACCAAAAAACGGGCCTCGGCCGCCTCTCCGCCTACTGCGGGGCGGTCAGCGCGGCAGTGGGCAGCGGGGCAGCAATCACCTACCTCTACGGCGGCTCCTACGAGGCCGTTTGCGATACGATCACCAACACGATCGCCAATGTTTCCGGCATTGTGTGCGACGGCGCGAAACCCTCCTGCGCGGCCAAAATTGCCTCCGCAGTGGATGCGGCGATCCTAGGCCACTGCATGGCGCTGCAAAACCGCAGCTTCCGGCCCGGAGACGGAATTGTCCGCGGAGATGTGGAGGATACCATCCGGGGCGTTGGCCGGATTGGGCGCGATGGAATGCGCGAAACGGACGAGGAAATTTTGAATATTATTCTGGAGAAGATTAGCTGACTGCAACCTTCTCTTCTCTAACAAAATCATACGATTGCAACAAGGAGGCTGCTTCTATGCTCTTTCTCTGGTACCCTAAATGCACCACCTGCCAAAAAGCAAAACAGTGGCTAGACGAACACGAAATCCCCTATGAAACGCGGGATATTAAGCTACAAAATCCCACGGAAGCCGAGCTACGGGAATGGTTGCAAACAAGCAATCTTCCCCTCAAGCGCTTTTTCAACACGAGCGGACTTGCCTACAGGGCGCTCGCCTTGAAAGATAAGCTGCCGGACATGGCGCAGGATGAGCAGCTGGAGTTGCTTGCAGCGGATGGCATGCTCGTCAAGCGCCCCATTCTAATAGGAAAAGATTTTGTGCTCGCCGGCTTCCGGCCGGCCGAGTGGGAAACGGCGTTCCAACACAGCAAGGAATAGATGCGGCTTAGGGCTTGCTGAACTATCCCAAAACATAGAAAAACGCACCTGCGAATGGAGCCTTAAAGGCCCCTTCAAGGTGCGTTTTTTGGTATGACTATGTGGCGCAGCCCCTATAAAGCGCTCTGCCAAACCTTTCTATTCCCCCAGCTTCATCGCGCTTTCCTGCACACGCATTTCCCGCAGGACGCTCAGGCCCATCGGTATGGCCAGCAGAAAAGTGGCAATATCGGCGACCGGCTGGCTGCACTCAATTCCTCGCAGGCCGAAAACCGGCGTGAGAATCAGCAGAGCAGGCAGCATGAAAAGGCCTTGACGCGCCATTGCGAGCACTGTAGCCTTCGCGGCCTTGCCAATCGTTTGCAGCATCATATTATTAAGGATGATCCAACCGTTAAGCGGGAAGGTCAAGCATTGAAAGCGAAGCGCCGCAGCGCCAATTTCGATCACCGCAGGATCATCGCGAAAAAGCGCAATAATCTGCGGCGCATAAACAAGGCCTATTCCGGCGATCAAAAGGAGCACAGCAGTCGCCACGCGGATGCAAAACCAAAAGGCTCTGCGAACGCGCCCATAAAGCTGCGCGCCATAGTTAAAGCCGCACACCGGCTGGAAGCCCTGCCCGAATCCAATCAACGCGGAGCCTGCGAACATCCCGACGCGCGACACAATCGACATCGCTGCAATCGCCGCATCGCCAAACGGGCCCGCCGCCAAATTCAGGCACATCGTTGCCACGCTCGCCAATCCCTGCCGCCAGAAAGAAGGCAGGCCGCCGCGCAGGATCTCCCGGTAAAAGGCCCATTTCGGTGTGAAATCCCTCCAGCGGATGCGGATATTCCCGCGCCTTGAGGAAGCATAAAGCAGAATGCAAAAGCTGATAAACTGGCTGATGATTGTAGCAATTGCAGCGCCGCTCACACCGAGGCGGAAGGTGAAGATGAATAACGGATCCAGCGCAATATTAAGCACCGCTCCGCTGATGACCCCTACCATCGCATACATGGCACTGCCTTGGAAACGCAGTTGGTTATTGAGCACAAAGGTGGCTGTCATATAAGGCGCGCCAAGAAGGATATAAGCCGCGTAACCACGTGCATAGGGCAAGATCGTCGGAGTGGCGCCCAAGATCCGCACCAGCGGGTCAAGGAAGATCAGCCCCAGCACGCTCACGCCCGCACCAAAAAACAGCGCTGAGAAAAAGCCGGTGGATACCATGCGCGAGGCGTTTTCCATATCCTGCCGCCCCAACGCGCGTGAAACATAGTTGCCCGACCCATGGCCGAAGGTAAAGCCAATCGCCTGAATCACCGCCATTAGGGAAAACACCACGCCCACCGCACCCGTGGCGCTCGTGCCGATGCGGCCGACGAAAAAGGTATCCGCCATATTATAAAAAGAGGTCACCAACATGCTGATGATCGTAGGCACCGCAAGCGTGCAGACGAGCTTTTTCACCGGTGTCTGCGTCATACGGTTAAATCTTTCCTGTGTGGTTTCTTCTCGTTTCACGCGTTTACACATCCCCATCATTTCTGAAGAATATAGTATAATGCAGGTTAAAGAGGATGTCAAACCATGCAGCGCTACTGGCTGCCGGCTATTTTTTGTGCCCCTATCGCAGATTAACCGCCAGATAAATAGATTCCCTATTTCATCGGCAGCGTTTTTATGATAGGAATCTCCCCCTCCCCATTGAGCTCCGTCATATGCTTCCAGAACCGCTTCTGCATATGGGTCATCCGGCATTTCGGGTTATATCGCCCTTCGATGGCAATCGTATCGTAAAATAGCTTCCACAGCGAACGGAACCTGCGTTCCTCCTCTCCCGCTTTCGGCTGTTCATAACCGTCTACCGGAACAATTGCGTACCGCCCCTGCGTAGAAACCAACGCAGCACCGTGCGTTTCGTCAAAAATCAAAAAGGATTCACATGGATACCGGTCGCAAAAATGCGGCGCGATCAGCGGCAAGATGAAATTCTTCGGCTCAATCACAGCGGACATCGCGCCATTGTCCCCAATCGAGAAGCGCACAAACTGTTTGAACTGGTGCGCCTCGTTCGTCAGCTTCTGCACAGCGCGGGTCAGCTCGTTTACCGTATCATCCGCGAGCATGGAGAGCGCTCTTCTTCCATAGTGCATCGCAAGGCGCGTAAAATCAAGCAGTAAAAGCTCCTTTTGCTCGTGGCAGGAGTAATAACCGAGCTCCACCAATCGGTAGGATTCATCGGAGGCTTTCCGGCGAAGCCCCGCTTCCACGCGACGCGCCTTCGAAAGCTCTGTCTGCACCGCACGCGGCGGGTAGAGTGTTAATTGCCCCATACCTTCCGGTTGAATGGAAACAGGGCGTTCCTTTTTCTCGAAACTCTCAAAAATGCAGCACAGCAGTCCTTCAAAGGAACCATCATAGCAGTAGGCTACATTTGCCCGGTCAGGCATTTCATCACATCCTCCCTTGTGACCTCGTGTTGAAACAGGCTCAACTGCTCCGGCTCATCCGAAAGCGTCGGTAGCATTTGCCGGGAGCGCTCCGACAGCATCGATTGCAGCACCCGATCGGGTGTTACTTTGAGTCCCTCCGCCATGCGCCCATTGCAGGTCACAAAAAACTGCGCGCGCTTTAACACAACGCCGATCTTTTTCAGCCCCGCAAAATCGAGCCTGCCAACGCGGCGGGCGGCAACAATCCGCTTGGCGCTTTTGACGCCGATGCCGGGCACGCGCAGCAGCATTTCCTGCGGCGCGGTGTTGATCTCTACCGGGAAAAGCGCCATGTGGTTGAGCGCCCAATTGCATTTGGGATCAATATAAGGGTTAAAATTTGGATGTGCTTCGTCGAGCAGCTCCCCGGCCGAAAAGCCATAAAACCGCAGCAACCAATCTGCCTGATAGAGCCGGTGCTCACGCAGAAGCGGCGGCTTGGTATCCACCGCGGGCAAAAGCGGGTTGCTGGAAACCGGCATATAAGCGGAATAGAACACACGCTTGAGGCCATATTTTTTGTAGAGCGCGGAGGAAAGGTTCAGGATTGTATAATCCGTTTCCGGCGTCGCGCCCACGATCATCTGCGTGCTCTGCCCTGCGGGCGCAAATTTTGGCGCGTGACGGTAGCGCACGAGGTCCGTCGTGTTTTCCGCAATGCGCGTGCTGATGAGGCCCATCGGGCGGAGAATATCTGTTTTTGATTTATTGGGTGCGAGCAGCTTTAAACTTTTTTGTGAGGGCAGCTCAATGTTGACGCTCATGCGGTCCGCCAATTGGCCAAGGCGGGAGAGCAGCGCGTCATCCGCACCGGGGATCGCCTTGGCGTGGATATAGCCGCCAAAGCCATATTCCTCCCGCAGGATGCGCAGCGTTTCGATCATGCGCTCACAGGTGTAATCCGGATTTTTGATCACACCGGAGCTCAAAAACAGCCCCTCAATATAGTTGCGTTTATAAAAATGGATCGTCAGCTCCGCAAGTTCTTTGGGCGTGAAGGTTGCACGAGGCACATCATTGGAGCAACGGTTAACGCAATACTGGCAGTCATAAACGCAGGCATTGCTCATAAGCACTTTCAAAAGAGAGATGCACCGACCATCCGCCGCGAAACTGTGGCAAAGCCCGCAGGAGGCCGCGTTGCCGATACGGAAGCCGCCCCCCTCGGAGGAGGAGCGATCTACCCCGCTGCTCGTGCAGGCGGCGTCATATTTCGCGGAGTCGGCAAGGATACGCAGTTTATCAAAAAGATCCATCGTCATTACATCCCTGAAAGCGTATTAGAACATTTGTTCACAGCTAGTATACGCGCAAATGTTCTGGATGTCAACAGAAAATGATTGGCAAAACAAACGCCGCTTCGTGGATAAAGAAATGGAATATCCGCTATTGATAGATAGTATAAAAGCGCCCCGCGCAGGCGGGGCGCTTTCCAATGAATATGGGCTAATACCGGAAGTTTGTTATCTTCAGGGTATTGCGCAGCGTTGCTCCTCCGTCAATATCCATAAACAAAACCTTGATACGCCCTTTTGCCGTAATGTCACAATACATGATCTGCTCCAGCGATACGATTTGATTTGTCTTGGGGTTGCAAATCAGGGTTGCCGTACAATCGCGGTACTTCACGGCGTAATGATCCACCCGGATTAAAATTGATAATTTATCCAATTCATTGTCAATATCTTTTTTCGACAGCGGCGAGAACATCTTCCCATGGTAACTTGCCAAAGGCTCAGGGTTTGTTTCCGGCCTCAGCTTAATAACGAGTTTATAGTTGCCGTTATCAAGCTTTGTGCAACTCGCGCTTTGAATCGCTTTATCTGCATCACCCTGCGCGATCAAACAACCAGCACTTCCATTATATACCGGGAACCATGTCATATCCCCGCCCTTTTGATTGATTGCCGGATTGGCATTGGCCTTTTCGGGGCTTGTCATATAATTCCCCGCTTGATCTAAAACCCAGTTAACAGCATTACTGTCAAATTCTTTTTTGGTGATTTCCTGATACTCCACCTTTTTAAAGCCGGGTTTTCCCGCCTTAGCCTTGTTCATCACAGTCGTATACAGCGCAAGAATTTCCGCTTTTGTGGACGGCAGCCTTTCAGCCTGCGGCGCCCCGGTCGGTTCCGCCTGAGAGGCGCCGGGTCGTTCTTCCTGCTTTGCGGAGCCCTCCTCCGAAGGCACAGTAGCTGTGGATGGATCGGACACAGAGGCGCTCTCCTCTGCCGACCCGCTTTCCACCTCGCCCAGTGTTTCGCCTTGGCCCGCCGCTGAGGCAACAGGCTGACCGCTCTCCCCGGATGACGTGTCTGTTTCCCCGCCGCCACCACAGGCTGCCATTGAGAGCACCATGAAAATAGCCATGCAGAAGGAAAGCCATCGAAACCCATGTTTTTTCATTTTCTCAACCCCATTTCTATTATTTGATAACGCCAAATTTAATCACAATAAAATATATTATTCTTAATAATTCATATGCAATATGCTGTATTTTTATAATACCAAACAAATCGAAAGAAGTCAATGTTCTAATATGCAGATTTTAACGTTGCAATAAAAAACAGGATAAAAATTGGAAGAACCCGCCGCTGCATGTGCACCGGCCGGTTCTTCCCGGATTAGCGTATGGTTGCGTTTGAAACAGAGGCTGTTAAAATCAATGGTTAAAACTGATTTTCATTTTCCTGCCGCTGGTTCTGGAAGTTCTGATTCTGGCGATTCTGCTGGTTCTGTTGGTTGCGGCTGTTGCTCGCCTGCTGCTTCGCCTTGTTGTTCTTCAGATTTTGCTGGTTATTCTGGTTGTTAAACTGATTGTTCTGGTTCTGCTGGTTGTTGAACTGATTGTTCTGGTTGTTCTGGTTCTGCTGGGACATTCCGTTCACCTCCCTTCATGGACAACGGGCAGGCTGGCAATTGCGGCCTATGCACCGATTGATGTCCACTCCTAGTTTGAGCAAAACAGAGGAATTTATGAATGGAAGCAATTGAAAAATCTCTTCTGGCGAATGCTTTCCGCGCTCCGCCGCTTGCACCTGCCACAAATCATTGCTATAATGGTATAAAATAAAGTTTTTGAGGGTGGCTTAACGAATGATGCATATCATCCCTGAACCAAAGGATATAACGATCCACCAAGGCGCAGGCTGCTTTCCATTTTCCGCCGAAACCGCACTGGTCAATTCTGTGCTTGCGCAAGCTGCGCTGGAAGACTTCCAATCTTTTTTAAAGAAAAATTTTCATTTCGGATTGACTCAGTCCGAGGGAGCAACACGGCTTGTGCTCGCCCGAATGGAAGAAGGGGATCCTGAGGCATACCGGATAGAGGTTTCCGAGCAGGAGATCTGCATCTCTTCCGCCGGGGAGGCCGGCCTCTTTTACGCGCTGCAAACGTTGAAGCAAATCTTGCTGACCAATGGCTGCAAAATTCCAAGCCTCAGCATCAATGACGCTCCCCTCTATCATTACCGCGGCTTTATGCTCGACGTCGGCCGGTATTTCTATCCGGTTGAGGAGGTAAAGCACTTCCTAGATCTCATGGCGGTACATAAGCTCAACATTTTTCACTGGCATCTAACAGAGGATCAAGGATGGCGCGTGGAAATTAAAAAACATCCGCGCCTGACGGAGTTTGGCTCCAAACGCTCCCACACGAATTTTGGCTTTCGCCCCCATTCCGGTTTTTATACACAGGAGGACATCCGCGAAGTAGTCGCCTACGCGCACTCCAAATACATCAAGGTGATCCCGGAGATTGACATGCCCGGCCACATGCAGTCCGCCATCGCCTGTTATCCGGAGCTGAGTTGCTTTAACCGCTCACTGCCCGTGGCAACACATTGGGGCGTGAAGCATGATATTCTATGCGCTGGAAAGGAAAGCACCTATCAATTTATTTTTGACGTGCTTGATGAGTTAATTCCGCTGTTCCCGGATGGGTATTTCCATCTCGGAGGCGACGAAGTTGTCAAAATGCGATGGCAGCTCTGCCCCCACTGCCAAGCCTTCATGAAAAAGACCGGATTGAAGGATGAGGAGGAGCTTCAGCAATTCTTCATGAGCCGCGTCAGCCGGTATTTAAAAGAAAAAGGCGTTGCTTCCATGATGTGGAACTGGGATTCTGTGGAGGCCACGCAGTGGCTCGACCGCGATATCATATGGCAGATGTGTGGCATGCCGAAAAACACCCAGGCAGAAATCACAGCGGGCCGCCGCATGGTAAACTCCGTATCTTTCCCCTACTATCTTGATTTGCCTTACGGCTGGTTCAACCTGCGAGCAACCTATGAAAACACGCCGGAAATTCCCCACATCGATGCAGCATCGGCCAAAAATTTGCTTGGCTTGGAAGCGCCGCTCTGGACGGAATATGTGCCTAATATGAAAAAGGCTGATTACTGCACATATCCACGTTTAGGCGCCATTGCAGAAATTGCCTGGACAGCGCCGGAGAACAGAAGCTGGGCGCACTTTCAGCAAAAGCTTGAGGATTATTACCGCCTGCTGTCCGTATACGGCGTGGAACACCCCGCAACGCTCAAGCAGGCAATGCCGGGCGCCCTGCGCGCAAAGGGCTATTCCCTCTGGTTTAACCGCCGGCAGCTACACTGGGCAGGCCTGCATAATTTGATTGACGACGCTAAGGTTAAAAAATCAGTGGCAAAGCAACAACGCTAATTTTGAGTATAAAATTCAATCCAGTAGTTTTGAGGAGGACTTATGATCCAGTTGATTCCCCTGCCCAAAAAAGTATCCCAGTTGACCGGCACATTCAGGCTCACACAGGATACCTCCTGCTATTTTGCGCCGGAGTTACAAGAAACATTCCATTTTTTTAAGGATCTCGTTGAAAAAGCCGCCCGCTTTCCCCTCCAAAAGGGCAATGAAATGGCCGACATCCGCTTCTTATATGACACTCGTATCCCGGAAGAAGGCTATCAGCTCGACTGCACGCAAAGCGGCATCGCGGTTTTCTCCTCCACACCCGCCGGCGCATTTTACGCCGTCCAAACCCTACGCCAACTTTTGAAGCTAGACGTCTCCAAAAACGCGGAAACACTCTCCATGGCCTGTGTCAAAATCGAAGATGCGCCTCGCTTCCGTTGGCGCGGCATGATGCTGGATTCCAGCCGCTACTTTTGGAGCGTGGACTATGTGAAGCGCTATCTCGATTTTATGGCTATGCACAAGCTCAACGTTTTTCACTGGCATTTGACGGACGATGCGGGTTGGCGCATTGAAATCAAAAAATATCCGCTGCTCACGGAGATCGGCTCTAAACGCAAGGATACACAGCTGTACGGCTGGAAAAGCAAACGGCTGGAGGGAAAGCCCTACGCACCCGGCTTTTACACGCAGGAGCAGATCCGTGAAATCGTGGCCTATGCTGCCGAGCGATTTATCATGGTTGTGCCGGAAGTCGATATGCCCGCACACTTTGCCGCCGCAATCGCCGCTTACCCCTATCTCGCCTGCCGTGAAATCCCAAGCGAGGTGCATTGGTTCTACGGGAGCACCATCCCGGAAAAAACGCTGGGCTGGAAGGATTGGAACCGCCCCGCCTGCGCAGGCAAGGAGAGCACCTACGAATTCATCTTCGATGTTTTGGATGAAATTCTGCCCCTCTTTCCCGCCCCCTATTTCCACATTGGCGGCGATGAAGCGCCGAAGGACGAGTGGAAAACCTGCCCGCACTGCCAAAAGGCCATCAAAGCGCATGGCCTCAAGGATGTGGAGGAGTTACAGGGGTTATTCAACAACCGTATTGCAGCTCATCTCAAGGAGAAGGGCAAACGGCTAATCGTATGGAACGAAGCGCTCCAGGCCGAAAATCTCGACAAATCCGTCATCGGCCAGTATTGGACGCCGCAGCGCGACAAATTTGCGGAAAAATACATCAATGAGGGCGGCGAAATGATTATGAGCCGCCACCAAGCCTTTTACTTTGACATGACCTATGCGCAGCGGCCTTTACAGAATACATACAAATTCGAACCCGTACAGGGCGGCATCCACCCGGAAAGCGTAAAAAATGTGCTGGGTGTGGAGGCGGAGATGTGGACGGAGTTCATTCCTTCGGTCCGTCGTCTCGAGCTTTTCCTCTTCCCGCGCATGCAAGCGCTCAGCGAGGTAGCCTGGTCACCGAAGGAAAAACGGGATTTCAAGAGCTTCCTGGCGCGGTGGGAACAGTTCAAGCCCATCTTGGATGCTTTTGGTGTAAACTATGCAGAAAACCGCGTTGCCCTTGCCAAAAATCTGATCCGCAGGATCAATAGCCAGATTCTGTTTCAATATGGCAACCCGAGCTATGAATTGGATTGGAATGATCAACTCCAACGGCAGAAAAAATAAGAAACGGCGAAGCCCCAAAATGGATGCATTGAAAAACGCTCATTGCGAAAACTGGTTATGAGAAAATCCGTAGCGCCGGGCACGTAAAGCCCCCAGTTTGCCTCTGTAAGGCAAATTGGGGGCTTTTGATGGTGCTTTTTCAGGGCATCAGGGTCAGAGAAAGTATAATGACACTTTCGGCCAATAAAGCTGTTTTATACATCTCGCATCTTAAACCGCTCTCTCTGGAAGCCGTTCAAACGCGATGCACTGCTCCATCAACCTTTTTGAGGAGTGTTCCCCCTGATTATACGCAATCGTTAGTTTGGCATACGCCGCCTCAAAGGAAATCCGGTAGAGCGGGATTGCCCCCGTGGCCAGCAATGCCCGGCTCGTTTCATACAACGCATCTCCTTCTGTTTTAAAAGGCGCGAGGTAACAATCCGTCCCCTTGCTTTGGCATTCCTGTAGAAAATGCGTTAAATCATAAGCTTTCCCCTGTGTGCAGGCAGTAGCAGCGTGATAGAGATAGTGCAGCAGAGCGCGCGGCTGAGGATCATAGCGAATCCATTGGTAAGAAAGCCCCGGATAGGGCCGCAACGCGGGCACCGGCTCCTGAAACACCCAATTTGCGGGCAGCAGGCGTGCAGGGATTTGATTGATCTCACTTGGCGAAGGATTGTCAGGATGTTCGTTCCACACAAATTTTCCGCCCCGGATTTCCCCAAAATCTACGCCGCCATAGCTTGTAAACTGATCGCGGGCCGTGTCCGCCTCCTGAATGCGGGCGGCAAGATACACACGATTGGCGCCTTTTTCATCCTGGAACACGGTGAACACACCCCGAACTTGACGGGAAGCGATCAGCTCGACTGCGCTGCGGAAATTTGCAAGGCCGTTGCTGCGGCTATCCCCAAGGGAATAATTGCTTGCGACCAGCACCAATGGAATCGGCACATCCCGCAGCAGGAAAGCGAGTGCGGCACAGGTATAGGGCAGCGTATCCGAGCCATGTGTGATGATGACTCCATCGTAAACGGCCAGCTCCTCCTCCCGCACCGATCGCTCCAAAAGGGACCACAGCCCGGGCGTGGCATTTTCGCTGAGCAAGTTGCACGGCCTGCGCACTTCAAACAAAACATCCTCCCCAAACCGCGCCCGATACAGCGATAGCAAACGGCTGGCCGCAGCCGGATCCGTATGGACGGTTGCGCCGTCAACTGTGCTGCCGATCGTGCCGCCGGTGAATAAAACCAATATTTTCATTCAATATGCTCCTTCATCCATGCTAGCTTCTCCAACGCTTTACGGACAGCCCAGGCCTGCTGCTCTACGTTCATCTGCTCGGCGGCTTTTTCGCAGGGCAGCCATACCAGCGTATGGTCTAATTCCACCGGAGCGCAAACGAATTCCAAAAAGGCGCCCGCATAATAATGCTGCACTGGATGAAAAGCTCCAATTTTTTCATGCATGAGATAGCTTTCCGCAGAGCCTAACAATTCCCCTACCTGAACCAGAAAGCCTGTTTCCTCCAAACATTCACGCAGAATACAGGCCTCATGCGTTTCACCTGGCTCCACACCGCCGCCGGGCAGAAAGAAACCTTTGGGTGTGCAGATTGAAGCGATTTGAACGCCGCTCACTGCAATCAAATAGGCGCCTGGCCTGGTCCTATAGGAAGCGCCCGCTTGCTTTTCCCCAAATGTGCAATGTAACACGACGGATACGAACTCCTCCCATTTAAAAAATGGGCCGCAAGCCGTGATTGCTTCTTCCCCCCGGCTGCGGCCCGTCTTATTATATGTTTGAAAGAGCAGATTATTTTTGAGCGTCCTGCTTTGGCTCGGGTTGAGGCTCCTCCTCCACTTTGCCAGAAGCGCGTAGGCTTTGGCGCGCCCTGCGGATTTCATTGACATACTGGGTGAGCTGCTCATCTGACGTGCGCATAATCCGCTCGACGAATTCACTCGCACCCGTGCGCATATCGTGCGACCACTTTTGTGCCTGAGAGATCGCCTCCTCCGCCTGTTCGTTTGCCGTCTTAGTTAAGAGAGCAGCCTTGGCCTGTGCGGTTTCCACCATATCCTTTGATTTGGTTTGCGCATCCTCCAGCAAGGCGGTCGCTCGAGTCTGAGCGGTCTCCGTCGCCTCGCGTGCCTTGGCCTGTGCGTTCTCCAGCATCTCCTGTGACTGATGGCGGGCGCTGGTGAGCATTTCGTTAGCCTTCGCGGTTGCAGTTTTGGTAATCTGATCCTCAGAAACAAGTGCTTTGGCCTTCTCCTCCGCCTTGGCAACCATGTCATCCGACGCATCCTGCGCCTTTTGCATCATCGCCTTGGAATCGCGGCGGGCTTTTTCCATCATCGTATCCGCTTCCAAACGGGCCTTGCTCGTGAGCGCTTCCGCCTCGCGGCGAGCGTTTTCGCGCAGATTATCCGCATTGCGGATGGCAGCCTCCTGCGTTTCATGCGCCTCCTGCTTTGCATCCTTGAGAATCGCGCTCCGGTCACGCACAATCTGCGTGGCCTGTTCAATCTCCGTGGGCAAATTTTCCCGCGCCTGTGCGATCAGCTCCTGCATCGCGGGAATGTCGATATACCGCTTGCTTGATAACATGGAGGCAGTTGCGTTTTCAATTACTTCATCCATCTGATCCAACAATTCGGCAATGTTGACACTGCTCATACTGACACATCCTTCCCTTCCAAATCATAGACAGGTTCAACCCTGTTTTAAACGGTCAATGATATCTTCCCGAATTTCCGAGGGGACAAACGTTGAAATATCTCCGCCGAACATACAGACCTGCTTAACGACGCTGGAGCTTAAAAACATATTTTCAGCGCTGGTGGTGATAAAAATCGTTTCTACTTCTGGATTGAGGCGCTTGTTCGTCAGCGCCTGCTGGAATTCATATTCATAATCTGATACCGCACGCAGGCCTTTTACAATTGCAACAGCGCCCTTTTCGCGCATATAATCGGCAAGCAGGCCATTATATGTATCAATTTCAATATTCTCAATATCGCCGGTGCAGCGGTGTAGCAGCTGCACCCGTTCCTCTGCCGTAAAGCTGCTGTCTTTCTTATGATAATTCACCATAACAACAACAATTACCTTATCAAACAGCTTAGAGGAGCGGCGGATGATATCGAGATGGCCCAGCGTAACCGGGTCAAAGCTGCCCGGGCAGACTGCGATTCTCATGCTCCCTCCCCCTCTCTGCGATAAAGCGCAAGCGAAATCCGCCCATAGAAATACCGCCGCAGCAGGCAAAAATCCTCCGCCTGCTCGGGCAAATCCTCCTTTGCCGGGGCTTCGCAGATCATTACGCCGCCAGGCGCCATGCGGCGCGCCGCCATGGGTAGAGCCCTTTGCACGAGCCCCGCGCCATAGGGCGGGTCAAGCAAAGCAATGTCAAACGGCCCGCACTGGCCGGCTAGAAAGGCGAGGCTATCCATCTGCATCACCTGCGCGCTCTGAGCGAGCTGCGTTGTATTCAAATTTTCCCGCACCACTTCAATGGAATCACGGGAGGAATCCACAAAAACAGCGCTTGCCGCGCCGCGGCTGAGCGCCTCGATCCCCAACTGGCCGGAACCGGCAAACAGATCAAGCACACGCCTGCCCTCAATTTCAAATTGAATAATGCTGAATAACGCTTCCTTGACGCGGTCAGTGGTGGGCCGCACATCCTCTCCGGATAGGGTTCTCAGCTTACGGCCTTTCGCAAAGCCGGTGATGACTCTCATACGCACAACTCCCGTGCCGCTCTCAATCAATGAAAACGGACTCTCTTCCTAAAATCTTATCTAAATTATTATCTATTTTGCGCCGGTGTTTGTCAACATTCGCAGAGAAATAATTCCAATTTTTATGAATTGGCACAAATTTCATGCGCATGGGCCGCCTTGTCCGCACAAACAAGTTGAAAAAAATCTTTTAACTTTCCTCTGGATGAAAATGGAAAAACACTGCTTTGGCGGCGGGCTCCGTCATTCCCTTCACGGTAAGCAGCTGTTCAACCGTCGCCTCCCGAATGGCGCGGATCGTCTGGAAGGAGCGCAGCAGCGCCCGTGCGCGCGTTTCGCCGATGCCTTCAATTTGGGTCAGCGAGCTGACCAGCGTGTTTTTTTTGTGCTTTTGCTTATGATAGCCGATGGCAAAGCGGTGCACCTCTTCCTGAATGGAGGAGACAAGCGTAAACGCCTGCCGTTTAGAGTTGATAGCAATCTCCCCGCCATCCGCCGCGATTGCGCGGGTGCGGTGGCGGTCATCCTTCACCATGCCAAATAAGGGCACCTTCAGGCCGAACTGCTGAAGCACCGGGCGCACCGCGTTCACCTGCCCCTGACCGCCGTCGAGCAGGATCAGATCCGGCAGCTTTCCAAAGCCCTCGCCAGTCTCTTTTTCCTCCACATAATGCGTAAAGCGGCGCGTGAGCACCTCGTTCATAGAGCCGTAATCATCCTGCCCCTCAAAGGATTTAATCGAAAACCGCTTATATGCTTGCTTATAGGGTACGCCGCCGCGAAACACGACCATGCCCGCTACATTATCGCTGCCGGCCGTGTGGGAAATATCATATGCTTCAATATATTCCGGCGGGGCCTCCAAGCCCAGCAGACGGGCCAGCTCGTCGAGCGCGGCCGTCTGCTTTCCCGCTCGGCCGAGGTGCTCCGCAAGCTTTTCCGCCGCATTGGAGCGACACATCTCCATCAGCTGTGCCTGCTCCCCGCGCTGCGGCACGGCGATCTGGACACGCCTGCCCGCCTTTTCGCTCAGCCAGCTGGATAAAAGTGATTCGTCCGCCACCTCTCCATCAACCGTAACGCGCGGCGGCACATGATCGCGCATCGAATAATAGCCCTGGATCAGCTCCCCGCGCGCCGCGGGAAAATCCTCCACGCTGTCAATAAAAAAATACTCGCTGTCGTACAGCCTTCCCTGTGCAAACCGTAGCACCATTAGGCAGGCAGCCTGCGCGCTGTTGGAAACGGCAAACACATCCTGCTCTTTCACAGAGAGCGACACCACCTTCTGCTTATCCTGCATGCGGCGGATAGCGTTCATCCGGTCGCGCAGGCGGGCCGCTTTTTCAAACTCTAGGTTTTCGGCCGCCTCCTCCATCCGGCGCTGAATCTCCTTGAGCGCCTCTGTGCTGCCGCCGCGTAGAAAGGAGAGCGCCTCATCCACCGTCTCCTGATATTCTTGCTGCGTGAGCTTGCCCGCACAGGGCGCAGAACACTGCTTGATAAAATAATTTAGGCATGGCCTCCCCCGGCCGATATCACGTGGAAACACTTTGCCGCACTGAGGCAGACGAAAAATCCGCAACGCCTCGTCCACCGACTGCTTCACGGTAAAGGAGCTTGTAAACGGGCCGATATACTGCGCACCGTCATCCAGCTTTTGCATCGCCGCGCTGATCACGGGCCAGTTCCCAGCGGTGACCCGGATGTAATGATACCCCTTGTCATCCTTCAATAAAATATTATATTTTGGCTGGTGCTGCTTAATGAGGCTGCATTCAAGCACCAGCGCTTCAAATTCACTATCCGTCAGAATATAGTCAAAATCCGCCACGTGCTCCACCATCCGGCGCACCTTAACCGCGTGGCGCTCCTGTGAGCCGAAATACTGGCTGACACGGTTTTTCAACGCCTTTGCCTTGCCGATATAAATAATTTTTCCCTTTTTATCCTTCATGATATAGACGCCCGGCGTAAGAGGCAGGCGCATTGCCTTTTCACGCAGTGGTCTGAGTTGTTCATTCAAATCGGGTCACCCTTCCAACGGGCCGCTTGTTTCAGCGGGCCCCGGGATAATATTGGTTTCCGCCACCAGGAAAATGGGGCGCCTTTTGACCTCTAGATAAATCCGCGCCAAATACTCCCCAATCACGCCAAGCGAGCACAGTATCAGCCCCCCAAAAAAGAAGATCGCGCAGATAATGGAGGGGTAGCCCGGCACATCGGAGCCACGAATAAGCGTGCGAATGAGAATATACAGCGCATAGATCACGCCAATCCCGCTCGATGCAACGCCGATATAGAGGGAAACCTTCAAAGGCGCAGTGGAAAAGCCGATAATCCCATCCAGCGCATAGCGAAAAAGCTTTGCAAACGACCACTTGCTTGAGCCCGCTGCCCGCTCGCGGTTTTCATGCTCAAACCACTTAGTGCGGAAGCCAACCCAGCTAAAAATCCCCTTGGAAAAACGATTGTATTCCGGCATGGAGAGAATTGCCTCCACGACCTGCCGCTTCATGATGCGAAAATCCTGCGCGCCATCTTGAATATCCACATCGGACATGCGATTAATGACCTTATAGAACGCACGAGAAAACACGCTTTTTACCTTGCCCTCCCCGGAGCGGTCTACCCTGCGCGCCGCGGCGATCTCATAGCCCTCCTCCAGCGCGCTGAGCATCTCCGGTATCAGCTCCGGCGAATGCTGCAAATCCGCATCCAGAATTCCAACATAGTCGCCCGTAGAATACTTCATGCCCGCGAGCATGGCGGATTCCTTGCCAAAATTGCGTGAAAGCGAAAGGTAGCGCACCCGCTTATCCTCCGCTGCAAAACGACGCAGGAGATTAAGCGTTTGATCCTTGCTGCCGTCGTTTACAAAAATGAAATGAAACGCATATCCTTCACACCCGTCCAGCACAGCGCTCACCTCGCTGTGAAAGAGCTCGAGCACCTCGCCCTCATTGAAGCACGGCACAATTAGATCCACTGTTTTTTCCATACTAATAATGATCCTTTCTCTTCAGGATAGTTCCAGAACGACATGGTTCAACTTTTGTAAATTCAGCAAACGGTTTTAAGCCGTTTTCATACCGTATTATTATAGCACAGCCCACCGCAAAATCAAACAATTCGGCCAGTGCCACCTGCATAGCCGGCCCGTTTTACGACACACTAAAACAGAAAACGGGCCGTGCCACGGCGCGTGCACCATTTCAATCTTCCAACGAGAAAAGAGGATTTTATATGGATGAACCAAAAAAACGACCGCTCCCCTACGATGCGCAGGATGGCGAAGAATTGTTCAATGATTCGATGAGCGTTTCCTCCATGACAGAATGCACGGGGCTAATCCCTGCGGCCCCGGTGTCAGAGCCGGAGATTGACTCTTACAGCGCGATCTATGACATTCCGCTTTCGAGTGACGAGGAGGCTGCTCAGCATGGCTTGCAAAATGAAAAACAAAAAAATGGGCAGGGCCATTCCCATCCCAATACGGGCAGATAATGCGCACGCAAGCTTTATCCACCGCATATTCTGAATTGGGGTGTAATTTTACCCAACCAAACGCCCTTTATCAGGGCGCAACTAAATATTGGGAGAGAGAGCAATGTGCAACTGTAATAATTGTGGCAGGCAAGGCGCTGCCCGCTCAGGCTGTTCTTGCACACGCGACGACTGTAGGTCCATTTCTGCCGCCTGGCAGGCCTATTATGGAGTTTGCCCATGCAGCCAGACGATGAACCGCCACAGCGGCTGCGAGCAATGCTGCAAATAAAAAATACCGTCCCCGCCAGGGGACGGCTACTTAACACGGGAAACGCAATTGGCTAAATCGTCCGTTTCCTACAAGGCGCTTCCGCCTCATCCATATCAATATCCCAAAATCCGCATTCCCACTGCAAGCCCTCTTCTGCTCATTGCAGATAACCGCATATCAATTGTGCAACACGCTCAGAGGCGCGCCCGTCACACGCGCCGAGCTGGGCGGCGCGAAAGACGGCAAGCTGTTCGAACGGCGGATGTGCGCAGGCCTCCCGCAGCACACCCAGCAGTTTCTCTGCACAGAGCACGGTTGGGCCGGGCAGATCCTGCGGATAGGAAAGGTAAAAATCGCGTTCATAGGCATTGAGGTCCGGGCAGTAAAACACCAGCGGCAGCCCGCACAGAAGCGCGTCATAAATCACAGAGGAATAATCCGTTACAACCAGTGAGGCCACTGTTAAAAGGGCCTGCGTCGGCTCGCGCGTTGCATCCACTATATGCCGGAACGACTGGCCGCCGAGGAAGGACTCCTTCATAATCGGATGCCGGCGAATGACGAACAGCTCATCGTCTGCCAGAGCATCATCTAACGCCTCCCAGTTGATCTGCGGATCATATGCACAGGGCTTTCCATTCTGCTCCCGGAATGTGGGGGTGTAAAGATAAATGCGTTTTCCCCGCATCTCCGGGCGGCGAGTAAGCAGCTCCTCACGCAGGGCGCTGCGCGTCTGATCCCGCAGCAGTGCATCTGTGCGAGGCGTGCCGAGCGGCAGGACCCGAGCAATATCAATCCCGAACGCCTGCGCATAAAAAGGGCGCACCTGCTCAGAGCTGACGCACACGGCCGTATATTGGCAGTGAGTCAGCCTCTCCTCCTGCGGCGTTAAAAGAGAGGGCGCATCCAGCCCAAAGCGCTTGAACGCGCCGCAGGCATGCCAGATCTGCACCACCTTCTGCCCCGCGCGCAGCTTGGTATGGCGGAGATAGCGCAGATAATCATCCGTGACGATCACACGGCTGGTCAAAAGATAATAATAAATTTTAGGCTTGAGCAGCACCGGGTGAGGAAGCATCCGGGCCACCACCACCTTTTGCACATTCCCCAGCGCATCATAAACACATTGGCTGTTTTCCAACAGCTTCCCATCAGCGCGGATGGAATAAAAAAAGACACGATTTTGAATGGGCAGCCGGGAGAACACCGCCTTCAGCAGCAAATTGCAGCGCTCCAGCACCCATCTTTTCCCCAGGCTCAGGTATTTTCTCAGCGGCATCCGTTTCGTCTCCCCTTTCTTCCTCTTCATCATACCCAACCAGGAAAACCTTGTCAAGGCGCATCGCATGACGCCGCGTGGTTTTCCTTGTATTCGGGGGATACTTATATTATAATGATCTCATAGCCTGCAACCGGCAGCATCCGGCTGCCGGGCTTCGCAGAGCTAGAATATATGTGGAAAGCAGCGGCCTTTGCCCGCTGTGAAAGGAAGACAGAGCTATGAACAAACGGTTGAAACCCTGGCATATCATCCTCATTGTCGTGGCGGTGCTCGCAGTGGCGCTCGTTGGCTACACGGTCAAAAGCTACAACGGCCTCGTCACTTTGAAGCAGGAGGTCACGCAGAAGGAATCGGATATCCAGACCACTTTGCAACGCCGTGCCGACCTGATCCCCAATTTGGTCAACACCGTCAAGGGCTATGCGTCGCATGAGGAATCCATCATGAAAGAAGTCAGCGATGCACGCGCAGCGCTCGTAGGCGCAAACAACACGGGCGACCAGCTCGCTGCGAACGAGCAGATGACCTCTGCGCTGAATCGCCTGCTGGCAATCGCAGAAAACTATCCGGACCTGAAGGCAAATACAAACTTCATCCAGCTTCAAGACGAGCTTTCAGGGACGGAAAACCGCATTACTCAAGCGCGGCGCGCCTATAATGATGCGGTAAAAACCTATAATACAAAGATTCAACGTTTCCCCACCTCTTTGATTGCAGGAATTTTCAATTTCGAAGCATTTGATTATTTCCAGGCAAACGAAGGCGCGCAGGAGGTTCCGTCCGTCAATTTCGATTGATTGTGGGGCTATGTGGGCGATGTATAAAGGAGGTACGGGGTGAACAACGTTCAGCGGATTTTGAAAAGAGTCCTAGCCTGCACCGCCGCGATTGTTTTGGCTGTGACGCTCTGCCTGGCGGCTGCGGCGGAGGTTGCTTATCAACCCACCGCGCAGTTTTTTGTGAATGATTTTGCGGATGTGCTCTCAGCGCAGACAGAGCAAGAGATCGTGGAACTCGGCAGGGCGCTGCAACAGCAGACGGGGGCGCAGGCCGTTGCCGTAACGGTGCCCTCCCTTGGCGGGCAAAGCGTGGAGGATTATGCCATTGACCTGGCAAACAGCTGGGGCATTGGCCAGGCAGAGGAAGACAATGGCGTGCTCATCTTGATCGCCGTGGAGGAACGAAAGCTTCGCGTGGAAGTGGGGCTTGGGCTCGAAGGAGCCCTGCCGGATGGCAAAACAGGGCGCATCATGGATGAATACATGACGCCCTCCCTGCGGCAAAACGACTATTCCACAGGCATGTTGGAGGGCTATAAGGCGGTCGCGTCCCAAATTTATCAGGAATACGGGATTGAAGCCCCAGAGCTTTCTGGTTACGAGGCTTCCAACAACCAAAATACTGGAAACAGACAGGATATTCCCACTGTGTTAACCTTGATTTCACCGATTGCACTTGTGATCCTTCTGCTGATCCTGCGGCTCGTTTCCCACGGGCGAGGATTTCCGTTCTTCTGGTTCTTCGGCGGGCCGCGAGGGCCACGCGGAGGCGGCGGAAACGACACCTTCGGCGGCGGTTTTTCCGGCGGAATCGGCGGGGGCGGATTTGGCGGAGGCGGCGGTTTTTCCGGCGGGGGTGGCAGCTTCGGCGGGGGCGGCGGCTCCAGAGGATTTTAAATCCGCGCTAAAAAAAAGAAACATGGGCTGTTGCAAAGCATTTTGCAACAGCCCATGTTTCTTTTCTTACTCCCGGTGCACCTCCGGCGGTCAATCTTCCATACCGTCAAAAATGCTATCGTCATAGTAGTTATTTTCGTTGGGGTCATGCAGTGGGTACCATACCTGTGCAAAAAACGGATTGACCCTTGCTATCGCATCGTAATTCCATGGAGACGGCAGGCAGTCCGGACACCAATGCCCACCCTTCAATGCCAGATTGGGGGACATCTCAAACTCATGCCCCAACGCACAGCGCCATTTCAGCGGTGTGAAGAGATCGCCCTTGACCATTGTATTCGACAGGCATTCCCCGCCGCGGAACTCCGCCGCCCGAATCATATCCTCTAGGTCGAGGCTTGCCTCCGGCTTTGTCTCATCATATCCATGATCCAAAAAGGAGGGCTCCATACTCGGCGTTTCCACCTTGAATTCCTTCCATGAGCCGATCTTTTTCCAGTTCTCATGGCTGCCATAATAAGCGGTCACACGGGGCGTGATGTTATTTTTAATCCACGTCTGCGTTCCATACTTTTCCTTATAAGCCATCTTGATCATGCCGGCCTTTTTAATCAGTCCGCTCGGAATCACCTTCGCCAGCTTATAGTAGCCCGGCACATGCTGAGAAAGCTGCGCAAAATATTCCTTGATGGGCACATTGTGACGGAAGTGCAGGTAATCATCAAGCGTATCGGAATCTGTAAACCAATGGCCGTGGAAATTACGCAGTGTAAACCAATTTGGCTCAAAAATCTTTTTGGGAGAATCCAGGCCGATTGCCCGCAGGAGATAAACTTCGAACTCATAATTTGTGATGCGGTATTCCGCACCGCTACCGATGTTGTAAAACCTTCTCCAAAAGCTTTCCGGCACATCATCGCCACATACATTTGCAAGCAGTAGGCCGGAATCCTCAATTGTCGCCCATTCCAGCACACCGTTGATCGGCACATGATACATGATCGGATCAAAATTTTTGAGAATCCCCGGATAGAGGATACCCGTCTGCCGCAGGGAAACCCAGTGCTTCAGGCCAGATTCAGCCACCTTTGCCTCGGCGATCGTTTTGCTGATTGCATAGTGATCGTAAACACTAATCTTGATCGGATCGCCCGTGCGGCCCCAGTGGATGGGCGGATTGCGGTCACCCGTTTGGGCGACGGTGCCGATATAGACGAGCTTGACCGCATCCGGATCGGGCTGTGCCTTGATCGCACGAATGATATTCTCAATCGCGCCGATATTGGTTTTCATCGTGCGCTTTGGGAAGTAATCCGCCGCGGGGGAGACCATCCCGCCCACATGAAGGATATAATCTGCACCGGTTACGCACGCGAGCACATCCTCATAGTTTGTGAGATCGCCCCAGACGAGCTTCACGCTCGGATCGTTGGCATAGAATTTGAATTTTTCCCTGTTTTTGTCGCTACCGCGGTTGAGCAGCACCAGATTGAATTGATCTTTTCTCTGATAAAGCTCTTGGAACCCGGCAAACCCCATATTGCCGGATGCACCAGTTAAAAATACCGTTTTCTTCTCAGACAATGAAATCGCCTCCAACTCTCTCTTGCATGAGTGGACACGGGGAAACAACCGCAGGATAAAGGCCTGCTGGCGCCGGTTGGGCTGAGAACGCAGTCAGCGTGTGGTTGTATCTCCTTAACGGCGTTGTTTCCCCTTGCTCACGGATGCTTGGAATGATTCGAAAATAGTTTAGCATGGAGTGAATGAAAAATCAATACGTTCTGTTTGCAAATTGGACAAAACCTACAGATTAGTCATTCAATCAAGCGGGGCGTGACAAAAAAATTGCCTCGCCCCGCTTTCACCTATTTTCACTTATCATTCTGAAATTTCGCTCTCTACGCACGGCCATATCGCTCATTAAGCTGCCGGAAATACGCGGTATCAATCTGCCGGAGCGCTTCCTCCGTCATGCGGAAGCACCAGTTTCCCTCCGCTTCGCCGGGCAAATTCATGCGCGTATCTGTTCCATAGCCGCAGAGATCCTGCACCGGCAGAATCGTCATGCGTGCGGGCGTTTGCCAAAGCGTTTCAAAAATCGCGCGCAGCACGGGGCTCTGCGGCCCACCGGAGCCCCAATCGCCCGTAAAGCGACAATAAGCAAGCAGTTGGCTGCGCTCCTCCGGCTTAGCCGACCAGAGCCAGCCAAGCATCGTATCATTATCGTGCGTGCCGGTATAGGCAACATAATTTTCCGTGTATTTATAGGGCAAATGGATGCTGTCCCACCCATAGTAGGCAAACTGCATCACCTTCATGCCGGGATAACCGGCCTCCAGAAGAAATTGCACCAACCCCTCCTCCTCACAGCCGAGATCCTCCGCCACGATCTGCGGATTTGAAAATGCCGCATTGACCGCATGAAACAGCTCCATCCCCGGCCCTGGCTCCCAAGTGCCAACCCTCGCTGTTTTCGCATCCGCCGGCACGGCCCAATAGCGATAAAAACCTCGAAAGTGATCGATGCGTACCGCGTCATAAATCTTTAAGCTATTTCCGATGCGCTGAAGCCACCAGCGATAGCCATCCTGTTTCATTCTGACCCAATCATAGAGAGGATTACCCCAAAGCTGACCATCCTCGGAAAAGTAATCCGGCGGCACGCCCGCAATGCGCTTCGGCTCACCCTCGGGCGTGGTTTCAAACAGAGTGCGGTTCGCCCAGAAATCGGCGCTTTCATCAGAAACATAGATCGGCATATCGCCTAAGATAGAAATCCCATGCGCGTTGGCATAAGCCTTGAGCCGATTCCATTGCTGGAACAAAATGAATTGCTCAAAAATATAATAGTCGATGGCCTCCTGCGCCCCGTTTTTCGTCCATGCGCGCCATGGCTTCCCGCCGTTGGCATCCCGAGCCGCCATAAAGCGCGCATAGTCTATCAACCAAAAGGCCTGCTCCTCCCGGAATGCCTTCAGCTCCGCGCACCTAACGTCTGCTTTCTCATAAGCTTTGCGCATCAACGCCGCTTTTACACAGGCGGCCCATTTGTAATCAGCCTGATGAGGAGAGCCGCTGTAAACTGCCGCGTCCACCTCCGCCTGCGATAAATATCCATCTTTCAATAGCCCATAAGGATCAAGATAAAGGAGGTTGAGTGCAAACGCGCTGACGCTCGAATAGGGGGAATTCCCCTTTCCAATCGGGCACAGCGGCAGGATCTGCCACCATCTCATCCGCATTTCACACAGCAGATCGACAAACTGATAGCCTCCATGCCCAAAATCCCCGATGCCGAACGGCGACGACAGGGAGGAAAGATTCATCAAAACACCTGCGCTTCTTTGAAACACAAAACCACGATCCTTTCAAACGCCGATCTTCTTTTCTTTTTATTTAGCTTTTCCCACTTTGGGCATGAAGATCAGTCAAATCACGGAAATAAAACAAAAGGCCGTCTTTCTTGGAGACGGCCTGTCTGAACGGTGAAACATGCCTGTTCTAATGCGCTTACCAAACAGCTTGGCCCTTTCAAGCAGCCTAACGAATGATTAGGAAGAGAATCAATCAGGCATCTTACGTTTTTCCTTTCATATTATAAACATTTTTCATTTGTTTTACAATAGTGAAATAACAGTTTCATCATCGTATACCTTGTATGGTATCTCTCTCCAGGCGCTTCACTCCATCAAGCCATCCCGCATACGGATTCTTCTGTGGCAGCCTGCTGCGATCTCTTCATCATGCGTTACAATGAGGACTGTCATCCCCTTCTGATTCAGCTCCTGAAAAATACGCAGGATTTTTCCGCCTGTTTCCTCGTCGAGCGCGCCGGTGGGTTCGTCCGCGAGTAGCAGCTCCGGATGCCCGGCAATCGCGCGGGCAATCGCTGTGCGCTGACACTGCCCGCCGGAGAGCTCGGGCGGGATGGTGTTTTCCTTTTCGCCCAATTCAAACTGATCCAGCAGCTCATAGACGCGCTCTTCGATCTTTTTTCTGGAATAGCCGCGGTAGCGCAGCGGAAGCGCGATATTCTGAAAAACTGTCATATCCTGAATCAGCGCAAAGTGCTGCACCACGAAGCCGATCTTTTGAGTCCGGAAGTCCGCGAGCTGACGGGCAGAAAATTGGGAGACCTCTTTCCCCTCGAAAAAATAGGAACCACCTGTCGGCTTGCACACACCGCCCAGAATATTCAAAAGCGTCGATTTTCCACAGCCGCTCTTTCCGGTGACAGCCAGAAGCTCTCCCCGCTCCACCTCCATATCTACGCCGCGCAGCGCATGAACGACCCCATCCCCCTTGCCATACGTCATGTGGATTTCCTTTAAAGCAAGCATCTGCATTATTCCTTCCCTCCAATCAAATCGCTGATGTCCATCCGGTGGACGTGGGAAAGCGGCACAACACAGGCCGCCGCCCCAATCAGAAGCGCAAGGCCCTGCATATACAAAATCGCCTGCCAGGATTGATGCGAAAGCCAGAGGCACAAAGTTGCCAATATATCGCCACCCAGCACGACGGCTCCTACAACCGCCGCAACATCCCACACAAGATCGCTCCATCGTGCGCCGTTGAGCAGGAAAACACCATATTCATAATGCTTCTCGCGGATAAATCCATTGACCGTGATGGAAATGCACAGAATTACAAAAACCGTCAGGATCATCAGCAATGCGTTGAACTGATCGGAAACCTCCTGCGTCATCGCAGAAAGGTCGGCAAGCTCCGAGCTCGTGGCTGTGGGATCATTCAAATGGATAAAATCCGGAAGCCCCGCCGCTTGCAGATGCGCCGAAACGATCGCCTGAACCGCTTCAAAAGATTGATCCGTTACAATAAAACCGGATGCCTGTTGGGAAAGGCGCCATTTATTGAATTCTGTCGGCTTGTTCTGCTGAGGATTCAACTGGGGGAGGAGCAGATACCGGTCGCAATACTCCGGCATCCCTCCTCGGGAGAAGGATGCATCTTTTTCCAAAAAGCCCACAATTTGAAGTGTGAACTCACGGCCCAGATAATTACATTTCAAAGTATCTCCCAGCGAAAAATCCGCCCGGTAGCCGCTGCCCGCGACGACGGGCAGCGTTTCCGCCTTCACATCGGCAAAATCCGCTCCCTCCAGCAGCCTGCCCTCCTGCGCCCGGAGCTGAAATTCGGAAAAAAAAGGCTCCGACACCTGATAGCTGTTGACCGTTGTATACAGGCGACCCTTTTCATCCTTTTGAACAAAATTGTCCACCTGCCCCTCCTCATATCCATAAATCAGTTCTCTCGGCATAGAGTAGTCTATAATAGTAATCGGCTGACCCATGGCCACAATATAAGAAAACTGTTTTTCCGCCATCATCTCCTGCACGAAATGCACAAGCTCTGGGTAATACAAATTTTCTTCATGCAGGAAGCGGTAAAAATCCGTTTCGCTCATGCTTTCCGATACGGTATAATATCGCTTTCCCCCGATCCGCGTCTGAAAATCCTCGATCTTCCGGCCGCTCTGCACCGCCTGATTCGCCACTGTTCCGGCCATGCCGAGGCAGAGCGCGCATTGGAGGATCAGAAATAGGGCCAGCATCCGGTGCCGTCTGAGAATCCGGCCGGACTGGGCGGCGTTCCAAACAAAACGTTTCATTTCATCGCCTCCGTGATGGGCTTTTCCAGCAGGGAGCACACCATAATCAGGCTGAATACCAGCGCACACGGCAGATAGCACGCAAAGCCGATCCCCAAAAAGCGGAGATACTGCGGGAATAGAGCCGCACAAAGCAATGCGCCCGCCGCCCCGGCTGCCACCACCATCGCACCATATTCCAGGCAGATTTCCCAGCCGACACGCCGCGTGGGGCAGCCCAGCAGCCGCTTGATGCAAACCTCCTTCTGCTTGCGGTTTTTCCACTCCAAAGAGAGCAGGGCAACACAGAGCAGGTCGCACAGGAGAATCACCAAAAACCACCTGCCATAGACCACATTGGGGATCAAACGCGACAGAGTGGCAGCGGACTGCGCGATCTCCTCTGCCTCCGCCCCATAATCGGCCTGCATTTTGGCGGCAAAGGCATCCGCCCGCTGCTCCCCGTCAATCCGGAAAAAATCCAGCCGGTAAAGGATATCCCGGAACAACTCCGGTTCTGCCAGCCCGTTGATCAGCACGGTGGAATCAAACGCCGTCTCCTCCTCCGGGCCCATGACACCCAACACCTCAAAGGGAACGCCTTGCAGCTCGATATAGGCCTTTCCTCCGCGCTGGACGAGCTCGCTCCGCCGGTTTTTGCCGACCACCGCGCAGCGGTTGCCAGCCGTAAAATCCGATTCCTGAAAAAAGCGGCCCTCCATCATGGGGAGATTCGCATAGGTTCCGCTGAAATAGATGGCCCGCACCTGCTCCGGGCCCTTGTAATCCTGATATACGGCAATATTTTTGCCGCAGGCCGCGGCAACGGCTGCAACCTCGCGCATGGTGATGGATTCTTTCCGGATCGCAAAGGCGCTGGAGCTTGTCCCCAAAAAACCGGCGTCCATGCCGACGATCGTCTCGCTGACCGTGATATGGTGAATCATCAAAATCGAGGCGGCAGGCAGAAACAAAAAAGACAGGATCAAAAAAAGGGAAATGATGTGAACCCTTTTTTTCAAAATTCTCATCCTATCATCTCCTCATGCACATATACCCTGTACTAAATTTAGAAAGTCGCACACGGAAATTTGCTTCATTATGATCCCCGTATGCGACTTTATTACTGATTAGATAACGCCAACTTTAAACACCATAAAAAGCATAAGCACGCAGCAGGGAAGCACCCAAATTACCCGAAAGGCCAGTTCCTGTAAAATGCCAGTTGGTGTATAGAAGGCTTTCAATCGGTGGAGGGTTAGGGCACCAAACTCTTCCTGTATCTTCCAATTCATTGCCTAAATAAGCACGTAAATAATAGACCCTCTTACAGTCCCCCATCTTCGCCCACGCACGCTTATACCAATTTTCATTTCCGCTTACAAATCGATAGTCCTTTTCACCGCCAGAGGAAAAATACGCATCCAGGGAACCTGCGGAAACTGGTACGATTAATGCGGACACAACTAACAAGCCTAAAAACAAGCATAAGAATTTTTTCAGTTTCATAATTTTTTCTCCTCCTTAATATTTTTCTATGTACATCTTAATTAAAACATTGGTATCACTCCCCCCATTTTTATGCTAACACTTTATATATAATATGTAAACTATAATTTATAATATTATATTATTTTATCTATAAGTGCAATTTGTCCTTATTTACCATTAATAAACAAATAAGCTCGGAGCAGCCTCCTTTCGGATGAGCTGCTCCGGGCGATTTCCCTCTAAATAAATTTCTACTTACTGCTCTGGCTCCTTACGCAGTAATTCGCCTGTGCTTGCTATAAGCCCTGCATATTAAAGTGCCCCGCCGGAATGATCCTACTACAAGGTTTGACTACTTTCTATCATATTCTTGAAATAAAAAAGAAAAGTGGACAAACCCTTCTGTTACAACAGTTTGTCCACTTCTCTTTATGAACTTTGGCTGCGGAACTAGGATTTGAACCCAGACAAACAGAGTCAGAGTCTGTCGTGCTACCCTTACACAATTCCGCATCGGCAAGAGACATTATAGTATATCATCGGGGGGTTGTCAAGCATTTTTTTAATTTTTTACCACCCTTTCCCTGTCCATCCTGCCCCGCGTAAGCCTAATGAAAGGCTCGTTTTTCATTTTATCCAATGGATTTCAAATTATTCTCTTTACTTTTTACCAGCGATTTTATACAATAGGAACAAATCGGATGCAGAAAAGGAGTAATAAAAATGTTGAAACGTCTATTTTCCCTTTTCCTCGCGCTGTTTATGGGCGTGTGGAATTTCATTGCCATCTGCTATGGCGTTGGCGTTGCATGGGGCCCAAAAATTGATCTTGACAAATTTGAGCTGACGTTTGAGGATACTTTTGACGGCGAACAGCTCGATTCTACCAAATGGACCACAAAAAAATATTGGAACAACGACCATGACTATATCCGCCAGGGCGGCTTCTGGGACCCCGAGCAGATCACAGTGAGCGACGGCACTCTGAAAATCACAACAGAATATAAAGAAAACGGTAAATACGGCCCCGGCTACTACACCGGTATGCTGAACACAAAAGGCCTGTTTGAGCAGACGCACGGCTATTTCGAAATTCGCTGCATCCTGCCGAAGGCAGAGGGCATGTGGTCCGCCTTCTGGATGTTGTGCGACTCCATGGCAGATGTGACGGACGGCGGCCGCAACGGTGCGGAGATCGATATTTACGAATCCGCCAATTATCAGGATTGGAAGGTGCGCAACAGCGTTTCTCATGCCGTGCACGTGGATGGCTACGGCAGCGACCTCAAAAGCGAGGGCCAGGGCAGCACGCTTGCAAACCGCCCATATGATGAATTTAACACCTACGGCCTCGAGTGGAATGAAGAGGAATATATCTTTTACGTAAACGGCCGCGTCGCGGCGCGCACCAGCTTCCAGGGCACACCAATGGTGCCGGAGTTTATGATTATCTCCTGTGAGGTCGGCGGCAGCGGCGGCGTTGCAGGCGACAGTTGGGCAGGCAACATGGCAAATAACAAAGAGGGCAACCTTCCCGCCCAGATGACGGTGGATTATGTCCGCGCGTATGCCTATAAATAACCAAGCGCCTGAAGCAGAAATAAAAAAGCGGTGTGAAACAGTTGGTTTCACACCGCTCGTTTTTTCCTGTATTGATACGGATGCCATGTGGAAGCCTGCTGCGGTCAATCCCCGCCGTGAGGCGATCTTTCCGCCAAATAGCCCGACACCACATATTTCTCCCTATCCGATACAGCCACATCCACCGTCAGCGCCGGCGCCATCAGGGCGGCAAGCTGTTGTGGCAGCAGCATTGGACGGCTGACATGGCGCGCCGCGCCCGCATGGTGCCGGTGAAGCGATTCCAGCCCCATGCTGTGCGCAACCGTCAAGCGGCCGCCAGGGGCCAAAAGCTCCGTTAGGCGCGCTACCAGCCGGGCCGGGTTCTCAAAATGCGGAAAAGCGTTGTAAACCACACAACAGTCATACCTGCCAGGCAGTTCCACCGTTTCCACATCGCCGCAGAGCACCTCCACGCGGGGGTCATGTAGCTTGGCTGTCGCAATGCGGGCCATCTCAGGCGAGATATCCACGCCTGTCACCCGGGAAACACCGCGGGCCAAATAGTCCGGGAAGAGCACGCCTGTGCCACAGGCCACATCCAGCACCGAGCAACCGGGCCGAATCCCTGCCGCATCCAGAATGAAGCCTATTTTTCCATCGTCCCGGATGTTAGCTGCATCCCACTCCGGCGCGCAGCGGTTAAAAAACGCAATCACTTCGCGCTGATTCATCTTTCATCACGCCCATATTGACAGCGGTGGTATGCCAAAAGCATGCCGCTTCATTTTGATCCATTGAAAGGGCAGGCAGCCTCATTGCGCCTCCGCCCGCTCCATGGCAAGCTGGAAATCGCGCTGATCGGTAAAAATCTCGTTGCGGTAGGGGTTCTTCTTCTGTTTGACAGAGCGCCGGATAATCGCCGCTAATACGCAGACATTGGCCGCCAGCGCCAAAATGGCAATCACACCCTGCATGGTTGGGTCCGCTGCACCGGGGCGCACTGCCGGGTTCATCACGCCGTCCGTATACAGCACGGGCAACACCGCGAACACACCTGTATCCTGAAACAGCGGGAACACCTGCGCAAACATGCACCATAATGCCAGGGTGTTCGCACGGTTCTGAATCCACCCGCCCTTGTTCCAGAAGGCATTGGCAAAGGTAGGAGCAAGCAGCAGCGCAAGGCCGCAATACCATGCGTGGGTGGGCAGATTGTTGTAGGTGTATTCAAAATTCCAAAGATCATAAGCAAGGATATAGCACCAGGTCATATCCGGCCAAAGCATATCGGTGTGCTTTTTGGAGGAGTAAATACCCCACCAGCCTGTCATGCAGAGGATGTTGAGGATACCGGCGAGCCCATTGACCCAGTTCCACCAGCCGCCGTAAAGCCACACATTCTCGGAAGAGAGCCACCAGCGGGTGCCGGTCTCCGCCGCCGCCATCGCACCGCGTATACCGGATTCAAAATCGCTCGCCACGGCGATCAGGATGTTGATCGCAACGATTGCAAAAGGGAACACCTTGAACCATTCTTTTTTGCCGATGCTCCATTTATATTTGAGCATCATAAAGCCGATGCATCCTGCTGTGGCCGCGTAAAGCTTTGCATAATGGAACCAGCTATTCATGTGGACGTAAGTCTGGTTATTCAGCGCCCACTCGGCTCCCATCGCCGCGCCTACATAGATCGAGATGAAATACACCGTCAGTGCGGCGGGCACGATTAGGAAGAAGAAGATGCCGCCCTTCTTCGTCCGGCGGGACAGCTCGTTGAGCACGATCAGCCCCACAAAGACCATCAGCCAGCCAAGCAGCTGATAGCCGGCGTTTTCGCCATAAATTTGAAATAACACGATTGCTTCCTCCCTATTCCTAATTTCATCCATTTCGATGGATGTAAAAGCCATGCAAAATCCCTCGTCAGCACGCTTCAATCTCCTTGATATTGACTTCGTTGCCAGTGAGCAGATGCGTGTTGATACCGGCACAGTATGGGCAGGTTTTACCATGCTCCACGGTGCCGTATGTTTTGCCGCAGCCCTCGCAGAGGGTCACCGCGGGAATCGTTTCGATCCGCAGGGCAGCGCCGCGCAGCAGCTCAGAACGGTCTGCCGCCCACCGCCAGCAATCCTCCAAATAAGAATTAATGACGGAAGAAACCTCCCCGATTTCCAGCGTAACCGTGGAAATGGAGCGCAGATGATTCTGCGCCCCAACCTGCTCCAGGCTGCTGATGATATGAAACACAATACCAAGCTCATGCATAGGATTATTGTTCCTTCTTCGTAAATCGGATTTTAAATTCACGCTTGAGCATATAAGGCAGGATGCCCTTCATCTTATCCTCCGCCTTCATCATCTTGCTGCATTCCGGATGCTCGCGGTAAAGGTGAATCGCATCAAATTCGCACTTTGTGGTGCACACGCCGCAGCCGATGCACTTGTTCGGATCCACCACGGATGCGCCGCAGCCGAGGCAGCGAGCGGTTTCAAGCTTCACCTGCTCCTCAGTAAACGTTTTGTGCGCATCGCGGAAAGATTTGCGGTAGTCGATGCTTTCCTCCATACCGGCGATCTGGCGGGCGGAATTATCATAGGTTTCTACCTGCAAGTTACCTTTATCCAGCTCGATAAACTGGCGGCGATTGCGGCCAATGGTCAGGCTGCTGTTCGGCTGCACAAATCGATGGATCGAAATTGCGCCCTCCTTACCGGCGGCAATCGCGTCAATGGCGAATTTGGGGCCAGTGTAAACATCTCCGCCCACAAAGAGATCCGGCTCTGCCGTTTGATAGGTAACCGGGTCGGCCACAGCGCCCTGGCCGCGGCCCAGCTCTACCTTAGAGCCCTGTAGCAAATCACCCCAGAGGATACTCTGGCCGATGCTGAGGAACACATGCTCACAGGGCACGGTTACGGTATCCGCCTCGTCATAAACCGGGCAGAAACTGCCCTCAGCGTCAAACACGGAAACGCATTTTTTCAGCACGATACCCGTGACCTTGCCGTCCTCTGTGCAGATTTCCTTCGGCCCCCAGCCACAGTGAATCTGAACGCCCTCATCCTCTGCCTCAAAAATTTCTTCCTGAGAGGCGGGCATGGCATCGCGTGGCTCCAGGCAATACATGGATACGCTCTCCGCCCCGCAGCGCCCAGCAGTGCGCGCCACGTCGATAGCCACATTGCCGCCGCCGATCACGACTGCCCTGCCCTGCACGGGGTAAGCCTCCTGTTCGCCTACCTTGCGCAGAAAATCTACGGCGGTCATCACGCCGTCGGCCTCTTCGCCCGGAATCCCGACCATCCGGCCGCCTTGGCAGCCAATCGCTATGTAGAAGGCCTTGTAGCCCTGCCGGCGCAGCTCGTCGATCGTGAGATCCTTGCCAACCTCAACGCCGCACCGGATTTCTACGCCCATCTCGCGCAAAACTTCAATTTCTGCATCCACCACATTCTTCTCCAGCTTATAGGAGGGGATGCCGTAAACCAGCATGCCGCCAGGGCGCTTATTCTTTTCAAACACGGTGGGCTGGTAGCCTTTTTCCGCCAGATAATACGCGCAGCTCAATCCTGCCGGGCCCGCGCCGATAATCGCAATTTTTTCCGTGAACAGGCCACGGTTAGAGGGCTGAACGATAGGAGGAATATAGCGGTTCTCCGCATTCAAATCCTGTTGGGCGATGAATTTTTTCACCTCGTCAATGGCAACCGCCTGATCGATCGTGCCGCGGGTGCAGGCATCCTCACAGCGGCGGTTACATACGCGGCCGCACACGGCGGGGAATGGGTTTTCCTTTTTAATCAGGGCAAGGGCGTCACGATAGCGCCCCTGTGCAGCCATTTTTAAATACCCCTGCACAGCGATATGCGCAGGGCAGGCAGTTTTGCAAGGCGCAGTACCGGCGTCGTAGCAGTTGATGCGGTTGTTATCCCGGTAATCCTCATCCCACTTTTCCGGCCCCCACTTTACCGCATCCGGCAGTTCCTGCCGCGGGTAGATCACAGGGCCCTCCTTCGTGCAGAGCTTCTGGCCGAGCTTCACCGCCCCGGCGGGGCAGTATTCCACACAGCGGCCGCAGGCGACGCAATCCTCCGGATTAACGCGCGCCACATAGGCCGAACGGGAAAGGTTCGGCGTGTTAAACAGCTGCGAGGTGCGCAGGGCATAGCAGACATTCACGTTGCAGTTGCAGATCGCAAAGATCTTATTCTCGCCGTCAATATTCGTAATCTGGTGGACAAAGCCGTTATCCTCCGCACGTTTGAGGATCTGCATCACTTCATCATAATCGACATAATGGCCCTTGTGGGTTTCCACCAGATAATCGGCCATGTCGCCTACGCCGATACACCAATCCTCCGGATCATCCGCGCAGCCCTCGCCTAACACACAGCGGGACATCCGGCATGAGCAGGGACTGGCGGCATATTTGCCGTCATATTTTTTCAGCCAGTGGGAGATATGCTCTACATTCACAGACTGATTCTCCATTTCAATCGCCTTTTCCACGGGGATGACGTGCATGCCGATCCCCGCGCCGCCCGGCGGCACCATGGGCGTCACCTTCTCCAGCGGCAAGCGGGACATCCGCTCAAAAAAGCGCGCCAATTCCGGGTGCTTTTGAAGCTGCTGGCGGTTCATATTGGTAAACTCCGCGCTGCCCGGCACAAACATCGGCAGCACATATTGCTTTTCGTGCGCGGGGTTTTCCCAGTTGTATTCGAGGATGCCGATCACGCTCATCTCATACAGCAGTTTTTCCAACGATTCTGCATCCTTGCCGGTCGCCTTCACGAGCTGCGCCAGCGTCATCGGCTTGCGCACCTTCATTTTGAGGGCTACCTCGGCCATTTCATCCGTCACCACGCAGGCGAGGCCCCAGTATTCCGGGTCGTCCGCCGTCACCTTATGGCCGATACGGTCGGTGATCTTCTGCCCGAGCTTCAAAATCAACTCGCGGGGTACTTCGGTTTTTTGCGGATTGTTTTCAGCCATTTTCTTCTCCTTTCTCACACGCGCCAGGCCATCACTTCATTGCGCAGCCAAGCCGCCCATTGGTCGATCCCCTCGCCTGTTTTTGCACAGATCGGAATTACCTGCGCCTTTGGGTTGCGCAGGCGGATGTATTCCCGGCATTTGTCAAGGTCAAAATCAAAATAGGGCAGCACATCGATCTTGTTGATGAGCACCACATCACAAATAGAAAACATGAGCGGATATTTCAACGGCTTATCATCCCCTTCCGGCACAGAAAGGATCATCGCATTTTTCACTGCGCCGGTATCGAATTCCGCCGGGCAAACCAGGTTGCCCACGTTTTCCAGGATTGCAAGCTCCACGCCGCCCGTTTCCAATCCGTCCAGCCCCTGGCGCGTCATTTCCGCATCCAGGTGGCACATACCGCCCGTGTGCAGTTGGATCGCCTTCACGCCTGCCGAGGCGATCGCGCGGGCATCCACGTCCGAATCAATATCCGCTTCCATCACGCCGATTGTCAGCTCAGCTTTCAACGCCTCAATGGTGCGCATGAGCGTGGTCGTTTTTCCAGAACCGGGGGATGACATCAAATTGAGCAAAAAAACGCCCTTCTCCTTAAGCTCCCTGCGCAAAAGCTCCGCCTGTTGATCATTGTTGGCAAATACGCTCTGCTTGATCTGTAAGATTTTCACCTCGTCCACCGTTCTCACTCCTTTTTAGGTATTGTGGTTATACCAGCCTTCGTTAATAGCTTAACACTCTCAAATAGCATCGTCAAGAGCCAAAACAACCTTTTATTCTCGTTATTTTGATAAATTTGCTTGCAGAAGGGAATCATATATGATAAAATATTCTAGTGGTATTTGGTATAGCCACATCCAGAAGAAAGGGCGTTTGATGCAAAAACAGAGCCCTTTCCAACAAGGCCACACCGGCCAATGCGCAGGAAAGGATGCGTCATTTATATGGAATTTTCTAAGCTGTCCGCCCCCAGCCTGAAAGATTTATTTGTGCAGCAGTTACAGGGCATGATTCTCTCCGGTGAGCTGCCCATGGGCGCGCAATTGCCACCCGAACGGGAACTCGCACGGCAAATGCAGGTCAGCCGCGCGGTAGTGAACGGCGGCCTAGCGGAGCTCGCCAAGCAGGGCTTTCTGGAGGTGCGCCCACGCCAGGGCACCTGCGTGGCCGACTACCGCCGCAAAGGCAACCTCGGCACGCTGATTGCAATCATGGAATATCAGGGCGGCGTGCTGGGCAAGGATGAAATCCGCTCCATCCTGGAGGTGCGCCGGGCACTGGAGCATCTAGCAGCGGAGCGCGCGATCCGCTATGCATCCGATGAGGCGCTTTCGCAGCTGGGGGAAATTGTGGCACGGTTAAAAGATGCGGCAAACGCTACACAGGCTGCGGAAATTGCATTCACCTTCCAGCATGAGCTGGCACTTTCCGGCGGAAACAGCATTCTCCCACTCATCTACTATTCATTTAAAGCGCCGGTCATTACGCTTTGGGTGCGCTTTTGCCGGCTTTATGGCATTGAAGCTCTGCATCACAACACGGAAACGCTGTATCGCCGCCTTTGCGCCCGCGATGAACAGGCTGCGGCGCAGTGGATCAACGCCTATTTGGAGCAAGCCATTAATGGGGATCAGCAGATTTATGAGGAACGGTAAGCAGCGTCCGACGCTTTGGGTCGAAAACGAAAGAGCCACATCCGGCACAAGGTTGCGCCTTACTGTCAATCAAATGATGCCTTTCTTAGGCTGTGGAATAGCAATTGCTGCACGGATTCATTTGCACTCAAATAATCATGCCGGCATACAATGCAATAGATGATCAATTCATGGTCACATTTTAAAGATAAGGAGCTTTTGATTTTATGCCTAATGTTTCAGATAAATCTACTTCAGGAGTGGCGCAAGTGATTATGCCCAAATTCGCTTTATCTGACGCTATTTTATCGGCACAAGTCGATACGTGTAGCCTTCAGGAAAATTTGAGCAAAGTCGTCGGTCGCTTCGTAGTTTGCAAATGTCTCGTCGGGACAAACAATATCTGTACAGTGACAGGAGTCTTGAAGAGTGTCGGATCAAGCTTTTTCATTTTGACCGATCCCTGCACGAACGCAGAAACCACCTGCGATTTATACTCTCTCAAATTTGTTACATCTTATCCGGAGGGTGTCCCGAATTATCAAATGTATTGTAACCAGCGGCTGTATGACAATGAATGGACATAAAAGCAAAATTAGCCCGCTCTCTCCACTGCGAGGAGCGGGCTTTGCTTTTCATTCATGTTTACGTGGTTGCTACGATAAAAAAGAATGAGACCCGTTCTTCGATGACGAGATCAAAAAACAGGTCTCAAGCAGTTGGGAAACACCACTCAAAATTACAAAATATTGGTGTATGGCATGACAAGAAAGGGGAAATTCAGCGAATCCGAAGGGAGACTAAGGTTATTCAATATCGAACTGAGTGCCCGCAAATAAGTCCTCCATCGAAACGTCAAACACCTTTGCGATTACATACAACTCCATATCCCGTACATACCGGTGTCCATGCTCCAGCAATTGCACAGCATTCTTATCAATATCAACACCATAATTTTGAAGCTTAATTGCCAGATCGTTTTGCGACATGCCGCGGTCTTTGCGCAATTCGGCAATCCGCTTTCCCACCCAATTCTTGTTGCCATCCGGCTTGCTGCATTTTCTCATTGCTATTCTCCCATTTTAGTCATAGATACTATAAGTATATATGTAGTTTGGGAATCGTTTGGCATAAGACAAATGGAAAGAAGCCGTAAATTGAATTATTTTTGATATTTTTATCGTTTTTTATCAAACTAGGAAATTACTCTCCTCGTCTGCAATCCGTTATGGAACCATGAATAAAAACCCCGCCAAGGAGGCGGGGTTTTACATGCGTTTGTAAGTTGAGATGGTTGCAAGTGTGTAGCAAATAATACGGTTGGAAATACTTTTATCGCATTCCATCCAAGTGGAGTAAAGCGATTAAAAAAAGAAAAGCCTGCGCCGCACAAATCAAAGAGGATTTCATGCAGCGCAGGCTGTGAGCTAAAAATATGTGAGAAAGACATAATCAGCAACGACAGCATCGAATTACAGCGCATCGGTGATTATAGTATGGCCGAAATAGGGCAATACGATAGATGCTGCCGGGTTCCGCTCACTTTGCACCTCTGAGTAATTGCAAAACTTCTTCTTCCGTTGCCAAGTCGTAATCACCGAAAATGCCTTTTCTATGATAAACAACGCCTCTTTTATAGTTTCTTTCGAGGTATGAAATAAAATTATGGATACCATCTTCTTTGATGCAGCTTACAAACGCTCTCATTTTAATTTTATCCTTTGCGAGCATATCTTTTCCGCAGGGAGAATCCGGACACTCCCAGCATCCTTTTAATCCTTTTACTGTACAGCAATTATACTGATAACAACCATCCGGAGATAATCGTTTCCCGCAATGATTATCAGACTTACAGCTGCACCCGCCATTTGGATAGCAAAAATCGCAAATGAGTCCGCAATAAGCTATTGATCGCTCGTTCATGATTTCTCCCTACTATTAGCCCTATATGATATTTGACTTCTCCAAAATCACCCGCATACAGTATACCATGCGTGCATATGCTAACTGCTGCAAACAATTGCGTTGCCGCTCTGCGGCAGGAGGCGTTTTACGCCGACAGGCATTTTTCCAATGCTTCAAACAAAATGTTTGAAGCTATTATACCATAGCAGACGGCAAAAAGAAAAGAACCTGATTTCAAAAGAATCAGGTTCTTTTTGGAGGCGCCACCCAGATTTGAACTGGGGAATCAGGGTTTTGCAGACCCTTGCCTTACCACTTGGCTATGACGCCACTTTGCAAAAAGGACGCTTAAATCGTATTTCTACCTTTTAAGCGTCCTTGGAGCGGATGACGAGGCTCGAACTCGCTACCTCCACCTTGGCAAGGTGGCGCTCTACCAGATGAGCTACATCCGCAAAACTGGTGCCTCCGACCGGAATCGAACCAGTGACACGAGGATTTTCAGTCCTCTGCTCTACCGACTGAGCTACAGAGGCAAAAATGGCGACCCGGAACGGGCTCGAACCGTCGACCTCTAGCGTGACAGGCTAGCGTTCTAACCAGCTGAACTACCGGGCCATTTTTTTGGTGGGAACAACAGGGCTCGAACCTGTGACCCCCTGCTTGTAAGGCAGGTGCTCTCCCAGCTGAGCTATGCTCCCATTCCCTGTGCCGTTCACATTTGAGTGCGGCGGCGACGTGTTATAATATACTACAAATCAGATCGGATGTCAACCACCTTGCGCAAAGTTTTTCCAAAAAAATCTGCCGCCCAAATCTCGTGTTCCTTATAGGATATGCAGCGATTTCTACTTCGTGCTTCCGTTTTATTCTCCATGGCGGCCGCCGATTTGTCAGCCTCCCTTGTGATAGACGTGCAATTACACCTCGCTCCCCTTCAGTAATGATTGCAACTCCTCGCTTTTGATCTGATATTTTTTATCGCAGAACTGGCAGCAGACCTCTGTGATCGGATCCTGCGCAAGCTCCTTCACCGATTCGCGCCCAGTAGCCGCCAGCGCGCGCAACACGCGCTCGTGGCTGCAATTGCAGCGGTAAACCGGCCGCTCCTCATCGAGCACCTCCAGTGTAAACTCCGGCAGCACGGCCCGGCAGATTTCCTCCGGCGTGAGACCGTCCTCCAACAGCTTTGTTACCGGCGGCACCTGCTCCACACACCGCTCCACCGCATCAATCACTGCATCATCCGCCGTGGGTAAAAGCTGGATCAGGAAGCCTCCTGCCCTGCGGATGGTAAGATTGGGGTTAACCAGCACGCCCAGCGCACACACGGTTGGAATCTGCTCGCTGGCGGCAAAATACTGCGTGATATCCTCCGCGATCTCACCGGATACCAGCGGGATCTGCCCCACATAGGGCTCCTTCATCCCCAAATCCTTCACAACCGTCAGCGTGCCTTCCACCCCAACCGCGCCCGCAACATCCAATTTGCCCTTTGCATTGAGCGGAAGCTCAACAATCGGCTCACCCACATAGCCACGCGCGTTGCCCCTACTGTCCGCCACAGCGAGCACCGTTCCCGCAGGGCCGCCTCCGTTTAACCGCAGGGTAACGCTGTGATCCGCCCCCTTGAGCTGATCGCCCATCATGGAGGCTGCCGTCAAAAGGCGCCCTAATGCAGCCGACGTGACAGCGGAGGTTTGGTGGATACGCTCAGCCTCGGCCACGATATCCGTGCTGTCGAGCGCCATTACGGTAAGGGTTCCATCTTCTGAAATACAACGAACCAGTTTGCCCATCTAGTTTAAAGCCCCTTCTTTTTTCATTACATATATCGCACGCTCTGTATCCGCGTGCGGCGGTATGCGTGTCATCTCTTCATAATAGCCGGCAAGCGTGAGCCCTGCCGCCTGCGCAAAAGCGCAAAGCTCTTCATGGCTGTATGCACGCTCTGCGAACTGCTCCCCATAGCGGGTATAGGAGCCGTCGGCCTTCTCTTCAAAAAAATCGAGCAGGATCTCCACGGAAGTATCTTTTGCGCAATATGCATTCTGCCAAACGCAGTAAAGCCCCTCCAGATCATACACAAAGGTATGGTTCCCCAGCACCTCCCGGTGCTTATATGGCGTATTGACATCAAAAACAAACAACCCGCCCGGCTCCAGAAAAAGAGACACGCGCCGGAGCACCTCTCGCAGCGTATCCGGATCAGTGATATGATTGAGGCTGTCTAGCGTGCAAACAGCGGCATTCACTGTGCCATAAAGATCGAGCGCCTCCATCGGCTGGCAGAGAAAAAGCACCTCTGCCCCCGCCTTCGCGCATTTTTCCTGCGCTGCACAGAGCATATCAGGGCTTGCGTCCACGCCGATCATTTCATAGCCGCGTTTAGAAAGCTCCAATGTCAGGCTCCCCGTCCCGCAGGCGAGATCTAACACTATGCCTTTTTTCATGCCATGCTCCATCAGCAATTCGGCAATATAATCTGCCCGCTGCGGATAGCCAACATCATCCGTCAGCCGGTCGTAAAAGGCTGCGAAGTCTGCATAGCCGCCCATCTCATGACCATCCTTTCCCGCACGAAGCAGCTTGAAGCGTTTTATTTGTCAGATGCGCCCTTTTCCGTGACCGCCTGGTCGATCCGGGCAAAGATTTTTTCATATCCATCGCAGCCATAATTCAACGAGCGGTTTACGCGGCTGATGGTAGCGGTGCTCGCGCCCGTTTCGCGCACAATATCACTGTATACGCGCTTTTGGCTGAGCATGTGAGCCACCACAATGCGCTGGGAAATCGCCTTGAGCTCCGTTACCGTACAAAGATCCTCAAAAAAATCATAGCACTCCTCCATCGTTTCGAGCGCCAAGATCGCCTGAAATAAAAAATCGACGTTATCATCCTTGAGTTTGTTATTCAAAACGAAACCTCCCTCGCAGTAAAATAATGCTTTTATATTTTAGCACTCTAAACCTTAAAAGTAAAGAGGAAGCAAGAAAGAGCGGCGAAATTCTCCCTCCTATTTTTAACCGAGAGACAGGCTTGCGAAGCCTCCCCCGTATGCGGTACAATAGCCCTAAGCTTCAATCCTTGAAACTTGGAGTATTGGAAAATGCCTGTCGGCACGAAATGCCTCCTGCCGCGCGGCGGCAACGCCATTTTTTGCAATTGTTAAAGTAAGCTACTCATAGGCTAAAAAAACAAAACGTTTCAACTGCTTTGTGCAGGAAGGGGTGGCCACATCATGAAAGAAGACGATCTTCTCCTCGCAGGGATCGCGGATAAAATTGACCAATGCGAGCGCTACGGGATGCTCACGCATTCCCACTTCCTCGATCTACGGCAGGGCGCGCTGGCACGGGCCTATTGCGCAAACCACCACGGCCTTCAGGCTCTTTTTTACGGTGGATATAAAGATGCAGAGCGCATTATTGTCGTTTTCCTACCCGATTACTTAACCCTTCCTACAGAAGAGGGCAGGCTTTCGTGGCTTGCAGAAAATGAGGAAGAGAATCCCCTAACCGTCCTGCGTGTGCAGAAGGATCCCTTTCACACGCTCACGCACCGCGATTACCTTGGCGCGCTTATGGGCCTCGGCGTAAAGCGGGAAACCGTAGGCGACCTGCTCGTGCGGGAGGATGGCTGCGATATTATCCTGCTCAAAAGTGTAGCGCCTTATCTCCAGGAAAATCTCACGCAAGCAGGACGCGCCAAGCTTGGCGGCTCGTTCGTACCGGTTGCCGCGCTGCAAAAAGGAGAAGAAAAACGGGAAATGACCCCTTGTGTGGTAGCCTCCCTGCGGCTGGATAACGTGGTTTCCGCCGCTTTCTCCGTCAGCCGTTCGGCGGCGACACAGGCCATTCAGAAGGGGCTGGTGTTCGTAAACGCGCTATCCTGTGAAAAAACGGCCGCCCCTGTAAAAGAGGGCGACCGGATCGTGTTCCGCTCAAAAGGCAAGGTCAGATTAGCAGAAGTTGGCAGGACGAGCAAAAAAGGCAGGCTGCACATTACGATAGAACGATACTGCTAGGAACAAGCCCGACAACCTGTTTTGGGAAAAGGGAAGCATACCAGCTTCCTTTTATTACGCAGCGAAGCGAGTAACAAAACAAGGCTTGCCATCACCACGCGGAACAAAGAGATACGCATTACTCACGGTAACAGGCGGCTCCCGACTATTTTCTATTTTTGGAAAAAAACATCCCTATTTCCTTTGGAATGCGGATTGCGCCCTCGCGCACACGGATCGCTTCAAAGTAATCATAAACGCCGTCCAGATCGTTGACGGACACACCCGCCACATCAATGGAGGAATAGATCCAATCCACCAAATCCTGCGTTTCTGTAATTTCCAGAGAATCTTCGTATGGAATGAGCCGCACGTCGCCAAAAAAACGGCGCAGTTTCTCCTCCCCATTCTGCATGGAAAAGGGGAGATTCTGACCAAACATATCAAGATTTGGGTTAAAGCCCTTCATCGCCGCGTGGAGATACGCCTGTAAGCCTCCCTCCCCAATCACAGTTGCGTAGAAAACGCCATCCGGCCGCAGCACCCGTTGTACTTCCTTTAGCGCTTGGGGAAGATTGGGCACATGATGCAGCATATGGTTTGCAATGATTTTATCAAAGGATGCGTCGGGAAACGGGATCTCCTGAATATCGATTTGTTGGACGAGAACGTTTGAAAAGCTTTCAAACTTTTTCCAAGCGATCTCCGCCATACCCGCTGAAAAATCCGATAGCACCAAAAGAGAACCGTTGGGAAGCTGATCGAGCCTCCCCTCCCACTGCGCGGCGTTACCGCAGCCAAGTTCAAGAATGCGGCACGGCCCCATGAGGTCATACTGTGCAAAGAGCCAATCGTTCATGGAAATTTGCGCAGTGCTGTGCTTAGCGTGCAATTTCATGCGAATGGACAAATTGCGATCGTCTGCATATTGGGCTGCAACGTAGCTCCGATCGGTCATGTGGGGCATCTGCATTTGCTCCTTACTGATGAAATTTCGCCTAGATCGATGATTTTATACTATAGGATAGAAAACCAGGGTTGTCAACCCTTATGTTCAACCGTTTTGAGTGCGGCGTGTCAGAAGTGAAAAGCCAGCTTCAATATAAAGAAAATACGACTCCTCCTCCCGTTAAGGACAGCCGCTGTTCCCGCATGGCCAGAGCAAAATGCATTTGGGGTATAATAATGGGCTGCAATCCGTCTGGATTGCAGCCCATTGCCTTTTTCTATCCGTGTGATGCCAGTAGATTAAAGAATTTTGGTTCCCTCCGGCACCGTGTCATCCACAAAAATCACCTTGCACCCACAGGCGTTGTTCGTCGCTGCCAGAAGCATTCCCTCGCTCGTCACGCCTGTGATCCGGGTGGGCTTCAGATTTGCAAGCACAATGATCTTTTTGCCAACCAGCTCCTCCGGCGTATAATACGCCTTAATGCTCGAAACGATTGTGCGTTTATCAAGCCCATCGGAGAGCGTAAGCTTATAGCAGCTGTGGGATTTGCGGATTTCCTGGCACTTTAACACCTTGCAGACGCGCATATCCATCGCCGCAAAATCATCATATGCAATCTCTGCCTTCACCGGATCAACCGGATCCGGGTCGCCATAAGCCGCCTGCTCCCGCTCCGGCTTCGGCTGCTCTTGCGCCTGCTTCGCCGCTTCCTCTGCCTCCTTCTCCGCCTGTGTTTTCGGCGAGGAGAAATCGAGAAGATTCACATACTGCGCAGGATCGATCGCATAGAGGAAGAGATAGAGCCGCGGGCCGCGCTCCTTATCGATGAGCAGCTGATAAACATTTTTGAAAAATGCGCCCTGGACGCCTTTGAGCGCCTTTTCCTCCATATTCGCCGGCGCAAACTCCTTCGGGATAGCATAGAGCTTGGCATTCAGCTCATCGAGCGTGTATCCGCCCGCACTGATGAACGCATATAACCGCGCGACTTCCGCACGCTGGGTTTCCGACAGCGTATCATACACCTCCCAATTGCGTGTAGCACGCAATCGGTTGACACTCTCCGGCGAGCATTGCTCCAGCCAGAATTTCGCCCGGTCCAGCCGGTCGGAGAATTGATCGAAGGTGTAAGGCGTGCCGATCTTGCGAAAAACAAGCTCCAGCATGTCCACCTTGAAATCCACCACGGAGCCGAGCTGCACAAGCAGGTTCATCGGCACGGTTTCGACCGTGCGGCCCTCGATCTCCGCATTATATAAAATCGCTTTGGTCAGATCGTTCGCCTTGCCGGATTTCACCTCGTTATACATCCGGTCAAATTCGAAATACTGCCGCAGGATGCCATCGTCAAAGCAAAAATCAAAGGCCTTGAGAGGCTCAGTTTTAGAATAAAGCCAGAGGATGATCTCCGGTTGATAGAGCTTTAAAAGCGTATCCGGGGTGAGGTTCAAGCCGGAAGAGCCGGACATCTTGCCCGTGGTGCCCTTGATGCCTATGAACTCATAGCCCTGAAAGATCGGCGCTTCGTAACCAAAGATCGCCTTTGAGATCTCTTTGCTCGTATCGTAGCTGCCGTTGGGGCTGGCGTGATCCTTTCCGCCCGGCTCGAAATCGACGCCCTCATACAGCCAGCGCATCGCCCAATCGACCTTCCATGAGAGCTTGCAGTTAAAATCCTTCGTGAAATCAAACCGGCCTTCATGGCCACAGGAGCAGCGATATTCCGCCACCGTGCAGTCCTCTGAGAGGGAGGTGATCTTCGTGGTATCCTTGCCGCATACAGGGCAATAGATGCTCACCGGATAAAAATTTTTACGCTCCTCGTCGGTTGCCTCCTGCGTGCGGTGGCTGTCAAGAATTTCAAAAATTTCAGCCCGATGCTTGAGCGCATGGAGCACCTGCTGCGCATATTTGCCGGAGCGGTACATCTCCGCCTGGTGGCGATAATCCATTTTGATACCGAACCGGCCGATGGAGCGCTCGAATTCCTGCTCGAAATGCTCCGCATAGGTCTTGCACGGCGAATCCGGAAACGGATTTTTCACATCGACATACGGCATACCGATGCACGCCTCCAACTCCGGTGCAACCGCCTGCACGTTCACCGGCACCTTGCGCAACCGGTCAAATTCATCCCATGAAAAGAGGAGCTTCGCCTTTTTACCCATTTTGCGCAGCGCTTTTACAACAAAATAGCTCGTCGCCACATCACGAAAATTGCCGATGTGGATCGAGCCGGACGGGCTGATCCCGGCGGCGCAAACATACTCCTCCTTATCGGGCTTGCGCTCGATGATTCTCTGTGCGATCTCTTCCGACCAATGCATATATCTATCTCCCTTATTGTTACTTCCATTCAAAACGATATTATAGCAAAAACAACCGCCGCAATGCAACTGCTACCACCCGGAAAGCGGGCTATTCCTTTAATTTATGGATAAACAGGCCGCTTAAGAGCTTTGGCTCAAACCAAGTTGATTTCGGCGGCATCACCTTGCCCGCATCGGCAATGGCCATCAATTCCTCCAAAGTGGTCGGACACATAGAGAAAGCGAGCAACATATCGCTATTTGCGCGCTTTTCCAGCTCCCCAAGGCCGCGAATGCCGCCGACAAAGTCAATACGTTTATCCGTGCGCGGGTCACCGATGCCGAGCACAGGGCCAAGCAGGTTCTCCTGCAAAATGGATACATCGAGGCTCGCAACCGGATCGCCTTCAGGGAACGTGCCTGCCTTTGCCGCCAGGCGATACCATTTTCCGCCCAGATATAGGCCGAAGGTATGGCTTTGCTCCGGGTGGAACGCCCCCTCCCCCTCATAGGCGGAAACCTCGAATTTTTCCCCAATCTTTTGTAAAAACTCCGCCTGCGTATAACCGTTGAGATCCTTCACCACACGGTTATAATCCATGATCGCCAGCTCGTCGCTTGAAAAGAGAACCGCAAGGAAAAAATTGAATTCCTCCTCCCCTGTATAACCGGGCGTCGCCTCACGGCGCATCTCGCCCACACGCACGGCGGAGGCGGCGCGGTGATGCCCATCCGCAATATAAAGGGCTTCAATTTTCGCAATGGTCTCTGTCAGCCGCACAATCGCCGAATCATCATCCACCACCCAAACGGTCTGCCGCACGCCATCCTGCACAAAGTCATAAACCGGCGCGTGCGCCGCCTTCCAATCCTCCAATATTGTGTGGAGCTTGGCCTGTGGGCGGCAGGCCAGAAAGATAGGCCCGGTGTTCGCGTCGCAGGCGTCCACATGGCGAATGCGGTCCGCCTCCTTATCTGCGCGGGTAAACTCATGCTTTTTGATCGTGTTGCTGCGGTAATCATCAATAGAGGCACAGCCGACCAAGCCTGTCTGCGCTCGCCCTTCCATAATCTGGCGATAGATATAGAAGCAAGGCTTTTGATCCTGCGCGCATATGCCGTCCGACACAAGCTTCTCCAAATTTTCCCGCGCCTTTTCATAAACGCGCGCGTCGTAAAGGTCGATGGAAGGGTCGAGATCAATCTCCGCTTTATCCACGTGCAGGAAGGAATTCGGATTCCCCTGCGCTAACTCGCGCGCCTCCGCGCTGCTCATCACATCATAGGGAAGCGCCGCCACCTGCGCCGCATAATCCGGAAGAGGTCTGACTGCCGCAAAGGGTCTAAACACTGCCATCAGTTTGCATCCTTTCTTATTTTGAAATCAAATAAATGATTCTTTCAAATTTTAATGATATGTACTGCCCGTTCGGAGCTTACTTGTCCATTATGAGCCGTTACGCGCGCATAAAAGGAATTGAGCCCCGGCGCTAACGGAACACCCACTGAGAGCTCCCGCCCCTGCGCCTGCGCGATAATAACGCGTTCATCCCCCGTGCACAAGGCGATTTCCCCGGCTGTTTCATCCGCCGAAAGCTGGATTTCAATGCGTTCCAATCCGCAATCCGGCGCGGTTGTGATTGCGATGCTTTGCTCTGAGGCGCCCGCCGTATCAAACAGGAGCGCCGGAATCGTCACGCGCGCATCGCACACAGCGCTCTCCGGCTCCCGTTCAGGCGGAAGCTCCGCCTCGCCTACACAAACCGGAATCCAATTGGACTGGATCGCAACCCCGTTCCACAGTGTCTGCGCATACACATAGGCAGCCCCTGGTGCTTTTGCCGTCAAAGTGCCTTTATCCACTGTGACAACCGATTCTTCCGTGCTGTGATAGGTAATGGCCCCAACAGGTGCAGAAGCGGGGCACTGCGCGTCAAAGGTCAAGGCGTCCTCACATTCGATTGCTTCTCGCCTCGTGCGGATCAGTGCAGCGCCCATCTTCAAACCATTATCATAGGTGTTGTCTGCAAGGGTTACTTGAGAGCAGGCTTCAAAGGAGAAGAGCAGATCTTCCTCGGCCTGATTGCGTCTGCCCTCCGCCTGCGTTTGCAGGGAAACCCACTCGCCTGCTTTTAAGGCGCACGTTTCCGGGGAAATGTGCAGATGAATACCCGGTGCATCCCGCAGCACGCGGTTGCGGCGGAAGATGAGCCCAGCCACACCCTCTGCACGCACGACACTGTCATGGCCCATGTAAAACGTGTTCTCTTCAATCGTAATATTCCGATGCACCGGCGTATCCGCGGAGAGCTTGGAAGAGCCTCCCTTGACCTCCGGGTGAATATACACCGCAGGCTTATACTTCCACTCCGTCTGCCCTGCCGGACGGATATAAAAGGTGTTGCCGCGAATCGTCAAATCACGAATCGGGCCGGATTCATACCACTCGTTGGAATCGTTAGAGAGGAAAATAGACGCCATCGCCATATTTTGAAACACATTGTTTTCAATCAACACCTTGCGCCGCTGCGTGCAGAGGATGCCGCGCGTGGGGATGGTGGTAAAGAAGTTATTGCGGATGACGACTTCCGCCGTATATGTCACATTCTCCGCAACATATTTTGGCTGCGGGCCGATTTGCGCTGTGATTTCCTTTGGCAAATCGCGGTCGAAGGTAACGGTCATCGTTTTGAGATCATTCCCACCTGCTCCGGGATCGATTGATTTTACCACGCGATATCGTTCCTCTTTGCCACACAGGGGCGCAAGCGTATCGCGCGCATAAAAAATCACTTCGTCGCCCGTATGGAACTGTGGAAACCCACCCTGCTGCTTATGGATATAACGGAGCGTCAGCGTGCGTGCATCCAGCCTCCTCTCCACACGGGTAAATGTCCCGTGGAGGTTGATCGGGTCGTCATGCGCGTGGCCGAACACACAGTTTTCAATTGTCATGCGCCCTCCCACGCCGGAGGCGTGGATCAAATCCGCAAAGCTCGTGGTAAATTTGCCCGTGCCGGGGCGCGGCATAAAGCGGCAATCTCGGTAGGTGACATTCCGGCACATCTGCGTCAGCCAGCCAAAACCATGCATGTAGTGCACGTTTACCTGTTCAATCAGGAGATCTTCGCTCTCCCAGTGAAACGCACCGGCTGTCTCCCTTGTTTTGGAGGCGCACAATTCATAGACCATGCCCAGCTTTTGCACACCCGGCCGTTTGCCAAAATAAAACACGCGCACCCGATTCGGTGCAAGCTGTTCGAGCTTCCACACATGTGAAAACGGGCCCTGCAAAAGGCTGTAGCGGCGGGAAACGCCCGCGCTCGGGTCATAACCAACGACAGACCAGCCTGCGTGATGGTTTTTCTCTGTCCAATACGGCGCGCCATCCATGCCTGCTCCACCCGTCCACAAAAGCTTTCGGCGGCCGGAAAGCCGGAACGGAAACGCCGCTGGGATATAGAAATCTGTATATTGTGAAATACCCTTCTGCCCAAAGCCGGCCACTGTCATCTCGCTGACCGTTGGCACAGCAAAATCCCAGGCAAACGCACGCAGCGTGATCTGTTTAGAGCGCACAACCGCCAGCGCCATCATATTACCATGCATCAGGAAAAGTGAACCGCCGCCATCCAGCATGAGATCCTCCTGATCCTCGATCAAGATCGCGATCGCCTTCTCGGGATGAGAGCAGCTATCCGTATTGGAGGTATGATAAACGCGCCGCTGCGCATGCTCCTTATAGAAATGGTATTCGCCCCTGGGAAAGAAAAGCGTGACCGGGCCCGGGGTATTGCGAGCCGCCTCCAACGCGGCCTGAACCGCTTTCGCGGAATCCCCTTTTCCTGCCGGATCGGCCCCATAATCCGTCACGCGAAGTATTGTCCTATTTGTTTCCAATCAAACGCCTCCCTGCTGAATTCGAAAGCTTCTTTATTACGAGTTCACCTACGGGCAATTAAAGACCGCCCCTACCAACAGTGTTTTAGCTCAACACATCATCATGGCTGTTTTTTTATGTTGCCATGCACGAAAAACTTCCCTCTACAGTGCGTCAAACTTTGTTTGAAACAATCCGCAATGCTTCAAGCTTGGCTTGAAGCTATTCTATCACAAAGCATATCCGGCAGGCAAGAGAAAGCGGATAGAGTTGCGGCAAATCGAAATATATTAAGCTTGCGCTTTTTTCTCCCAGGCTATTTCTGTGTAATTTCCCCCGTAGTGATCCCCGCATAAGCCTGCGGCACTTCACCGACAATGACCGTTTCCGCAATGCAGATGCTCGTATTCACTTCGGTCGGCTCATAGCTATCCGGCGTAATGAAAAGCACGTGCGTTTGAATATCGAGCATCACCTGATGATGCGTCTGGTTGACCCCAGCAGAAGCAAATTGATTGCGAAGCTGCAAAACCGTGCTGGCCTCCAGCGTCATTTTCAGCTTCAGGCAAGGACCACGCCCTAAAAGCAGCTCACTGCCAGAAAGAGAGCCGATTGGGATGCTAATCTCATAGCTTTTGGCCTCTGAAATGCGCTGTGCGATTGCATTACCAATGCGTGCCTGAAGCCGGTTCGCTTTTACAACATCCGTTTCAATGGAAGTGATCCGCCCTGTTTCTTCTTTATGGATAGATACCAGATCGCCATACTGAAGCCCCTCCTGGCCGAGCGATTCCAGCACCGCGTCATTCACCGCCTGCATTACCATATTGCGTGCCTGACTTTCCGCAATGGAGCAAATAACGGGGCGAATCCTGCTATCGATCAAAAAAAAGGCGGATAAGATAAGCAGGAGCAGCGCAATCATCCGCAGCAGAAGCCTTGCGCTCCCGCCGCGCCTTCCAAAATGCATCTTTTTATGAAAGAGTGGCCTTCTCCTCATATCGCAGCTCCTCTTCTCCAGATGTGTGGTAATCCATTCGGGCGTCATGCTCCTCTCAAACAGTATATGCGATGTGGGACGCAATGGTTCCAAACGCCCTTTTGCACCTTTTTCGGAATTTCACCATATTCTGATGACGAGGGGGAAAGAGACCGACTGTTCCCGCTACGAGGTATCACCTCAATCCAATCAAAAGGAGAAATCGAATTGAAGGATCTGCTTGACACGTTCGCAGTATGCGGTCAGTTAATGGAAGATACTGACCCTTGCGGCTGCAATCATACAAACGAATGTTCCGAATTTGCGCCCTTCCCGCTGCCCTCCTTCCCGGAGGATTACGCCGTTGCTATGGCCTATATCCCCTATCAACAGGATGCAAAAAGCTATGATGCGGAAAAGGCGCTTGCGCGCGGCACTCTCTTTCCGGTGCTCGACAAGCCGTTTTTGGGGAAAGCGGGGTGCCGCAGCATATGACGCCAAGAGAAAAACTGCTCCTGCGCCTGAGCTCCGCTCAGTTTGCGCACTGGGAGCTTCACCTATACCTGGATACCCATCCAAACGATATGCAGGCGCTCGCTATGGCCAAACAATACGCCAATATGGTTTCCTCACTCGTTGAGGAATACGAGTGCAAATACGGCCCGCTCTCGCCGAGATGCGGATCTGGCGCAGAATGGCTGCGTAACCCATGGCCATGGGACTACAGCATGAGGGAGGGCTGCTAAATGTGGAGTTATCAAAAAAAATTGCAATACCCGGTAAAGATTGCAAACCCAAACCCAAAATATGCACAAATCATCATCAGTCAATACGGCGGACCGGAGCCTATGCCCGCCTTATATCCCGTTATGAAACCCCGGCGCCTGAAAGGAGTAGTCGATGGATACTGCCCCGCCCTGCCCAATGGTAATGCGCCGGATCATCCGGCACAGCAGCCGACGGTCAGGCTGCTCAAAATAGAGCAGTTTGTGGGCGGCGCGCAGGAAGAGAAAACGATCCTCCCCACGCAAATGGCCACCCTCCAGAAGGCTTTGTAACTTTCTCTTTTCCTCCCGGTAGGTTGCCGCCAGCTGAGTAAATTCGCTCTCCTCCAACCGCTGTGCGGCACGGTCTTCATAGAGCGCCTGCAAAATAGAGCCGATCTGATTGAACCGCTCCTGCGCATGTGTTTTTTCCTGCATCCAAAGCGCCTCATTCCTGCCACTGCATGATTGCAACAAGGCCTCTTCCACGCCTGAAGGCAAAACTTGCTTTGCAAAACCATTTAGCCGTTCCAACACGGTGCGCTCCAGCTGCGCTTCATCCGTGGTATGCCTTTGGCACTCCCCATAGCGGGAGTAGCCAGAGCAGATCAGCACAAAGCTCCTGCCAGAGGATCTTCTGCAAAAAGTCATCGGCCTGCCGCAATCCCCGCAAAACACCAAGCCGGAGAGCAAATGTGAATGGGCCTTCGTTTTGCAGTGGCCGCTTCGCCTCTCCAACAGCTGCTGCACGATCTGGAACGCCTCTTTGTCAATGATCGCCTCATGGGTATCAGGCACGACCGTCCATTCCTGGCGCGGCACCTTATGGGAAGCCTTTAGCTTATAGCTCCATTTCTCGTTTTTTCCCTGGGCAAGATCGCCCGCATAAGTGGGGTTACCCAATATCGTCCGGATCGTTTCCGCCCGCCAAACGCCCTGCACTGCATTCGCATTGTGATAGGGCAGCCGTTGAATCTCCGCTTTATAACGCGATGGAGGAAGCACTCCCTCCTGATTGAGCCGACGCGCAATCCCCGCCATACTTTGCCCTGCCAGATATTCCTCAAAAATCCGCCGCACCACTTCGGCCGCCGGACCATCTACAAACAGCCGATTTTTGTTTTCCGGATCCTTTTGATAACCATAAGGTGCAAAGGCGCCGATAAATTGGCCGGCCTCCCGCTTGGTATCCATAACGGCACGCACTTTTTGAGAGATATCCTTTGCATATAAATCGTTCATAACCGATTTAAAGGGCCCCATATCATTCTGCGCAGAGCTAGAAGCGAAGGTGTCGATTCCATCCGCTAATGCAATATATCTCACCTGCCTGCTGGGAAAATACCGCTCCAAATAATAGCCGGTATCAATATAATCTCTACCGAGCCGGGAGAGATCCTTGGTGAGCACTAGGTTCACTAGGCCCGCCTCAATATCGCTGAGCAGCCTCTGAAAGCCGGGCCGGTCGAAATGGAGGCCGGAATAACCATCATCAATATAACAGCCGGCTACCTCCCAGCCCTGATCCTGCGCATATCGTTCCAAAATTGCCCGCTGATTTGAAATGCTGCCAGATTGCCCCTGTGCCTCATCCTCCTTCGACAGGCGAAGATACAGCCCGGCACGATGTTTCCGATCCATGCCGTTTTTCCGCCTCATCGCGTCCCCCTCCTTTGCTCCTCAGCGTGCAGCCATTGTGTAAAGAGCACCTTTGCCATATCCATCAAAAGCGTATCGAACCGAGCGCCATCCTGCGCAAATTGCTCTGTTACTGGAAGAGCCATATGTTCATCTGGTTTACGTGCCATAGCCCTCGCCCCCTTTCGATACTTAACCTATTGAAAGAGGAGGGGGAATATGACTGGCCCCTGCAAAACACGCAAAACCCCGCTGGGAAACGCATTGCCTCCCGCGGGGTTTTGCTAAATGAACTTTTTCATGAGATCAGAACATATACTCACGTCTGCGGCGGGAGGCAAAGGCCACCATGCCTGCCCCAAACGCCATCAGAAGCAGAAACAGGATCAGGAGCGAGTCGCCCAAATCCGGAATCTCCGGCTGTACATCCGGGGGAGTAACGGGCGGTGACGCGGGCTCTTCACCCGGGCGAATGGTGATACTTCCATCCGCATTGACGATAAAGTCCAGATACACCTTCACTGTCCCCTTTGGATACTGCACACGCTGCGTACCGTCTGACAGGGTATCAACTACCGTTTCGTTCACCTCGGCCGCTTGCAGCACAAACTGCGTGCGGCCAACCACTTTGCCGTCTACTAAGATTTCCACATAATGGCGGCCATCCTCCAAGCTTTCCAGCAAATAGCTGCCATCTTGGCCGGAAACCGCTTTCACCGTGCCAAAATCCAAGTTTACTTCCGCACCGGGAAGGAGATCATCCTCCTGATACACCTTACCGGCCACGTCCACAGCCGACACCTCTTCACCGGCAGAACGCGCACGGAATGTGACAGCGATCTCTATATCGCGCGAAACGGAAGGGATCGTATACGAGCCGTTCACGACGCTTGCCGTAACATCAACGCCGTTGACCAGCACACTTTCCACCCGATAGCCCTTTTGTGTAATGAGAGACAACTCCAACTGGGAATGGCGCGGCACTGTCAGGGTGCATCCGTCTTCGCACAATGCACCGTTCACCATCACGTATCCGCCCCGGTTATAAGTGACCTGCACGGTATGCGTATCCGGTACGACCGTCGAGAGCGTCATTCCCGACTGCCCGGCCCCATCAGCAGCAAGTGCCGGTAGGCAGCAGCCGCAGGCCAACAGCAGGCAGAGCAGGAGCGCCAGCGCTTTTTTCACAACGAATCACCTCTCAGATTGGATGAGCGGCGTAGGCCGCCCGGTGTCCCCTGCCCGGTACGCGCCGGGCAGGGAAAATGAGATAAACGAATAAGTTAGGTGTTGAGATTAGGCAGCAGTGTACACCACGGTATAGTTAACCGTACCAACAATCAAGCCTGCAGCAGGAGCGCCGCCCCAAACAGTGATGGCAACTTCTTCGTTAAGGGTCTCAACGCTGGCCTGACCATTCGTGTAGACGTCAGACTCATCAGCAGCCATAGAGGACGTAATCGCGTCGTCCGCATTATCTTCATACGCGGCCGTTACCTTCAGAGAAGAAGTAGCGGCAAGCTGATAGTCAACCTTCACCGCAGGAATAGCAGCACTATCTGCGCCCCAATCAACAGTAACATCGGCCGGGATTGTGACAGTGTAGCTATCATATGCGCCGGGAGTATCATCATCAAATACCGTCCGGACGACAACAGCGCCTTCCTGATCAGCAGCACCCTTTGTGATTGTTTCTTCAACCGCGAACGCAACAGCGCTCATTGCAAAAACCATGCAAAGTGCAAGTACAAGTGCAATAACTTTTTTCATTGTCGTTTTCTCCTTTGGTTTTAAAATTTTGGAGCTTTTATTTCATAGGGCGGGAATGCGAAGACGGAGAATCCACCCTTATGAAGCGAAGCAATTAAGCAACAATGTGGTTATCATACACCACAGTGAAGGTGAGTTCGCCCTGATAAAGGCCAACCGGCGCAGCGTCAAAATCTGCCGCCGTGATGGAGGCGAAAACATCGCCGCTCGCCGTATCATTGCCGGAAACCTTGATGCTCTCATCGCCATCAATGGTGGCTAGCAGGGAATCATCCCCGCAGGTCATGGTGAGTGCCTTCTCGCCAAAGGGGGCGACCGTAACGGTCACATCGGAGGTGGCGGCAAGCGTAGCGTCCAGAGTATACTGCTGCGTTTCAGAGGCGCTATCCTCTTCGTTATCCCACGGCACAACCAGCTCTGCGGGGATGGTGACCGTCCACTCCTCATCGCCGCCGGGCACGCCGGGCTCTGTTGGGAGATCGGCATCCGTCTTCACCAGCATGCTGCCGGACTGGGGAACCGTATCCTTGTTGATCGTTTCGCCGTAGGCAAAGGCGACCGTGCCCATGGCCAGCATCATGCAAAGGGCAAGGGCAAGAGCAAGAACTTTTTTCATAATGATCTTCTCCTTTTCACAAAAATCGGGGTTTCTTTATTATCACAATGAGAAGCGGCAAGAGCCTGCCGCCAGCTCACAATGATCTGGCCAAAGCCACTCAGGCAAGCGCTTCATAGCTGACGGTGAAGAGCAGCGTATCCTCATAATCGCCCGCATAGGCGGCATCCCACTCCTGCTGCGCAATCCGAGCATTCAGCGGGAAGCGGGTTGGATCATTCACGCGGTCAAAGCAGATCGCGCCAGCCCCCTCGAGCGCATAGGCAATGCCGCGCTCTGCACCGGCTGCATCCATCAGGCGGTAATCCTCCTGGGAGGCGACAGCCACATACACGCCCATGCCGGCCTCAAGCTTCATCACATCCGCATACACATGGCCGAGCGCGGTATCCAGCGCACCGAAGGGAATTTCCACATCAGCGGGAATCACCACAGAATACTCCACCTCGCACGAAGTGCGCACCACTGCGGAGCCTGACGGAGTATCCTGCTCCAGCACGGCGGCAGAAGCACCGCCCATGCAGGCGGCCGCCAGCATCGCGCCAGCCACCACAGAAGCAATCCATTTTTTCATGCGATATCTCCCCTTTCAATCAAAGAGCGAAGGCTCAGGGCTCGTGATAGGTTACGGTGAAGGTCAGCGTATCTTTATATTGATCGCTGGGAGCACCGGACCAATTGGGCACTTCAACATACAGCTCCCTCTCAAGATCAGTTGTGCTCATATTGAACGTATCTCCACGGAAATCCTTCAGATCCCCTGTTTGATACCGATAAGGAAGCGCAAAGCTGTTATGAATCATCTTGAACTCATTCTCGGAGGTTACGCCCACTTCAACCGAAGCCGTTGTGGGGATAAACAGATTTTCGACCTTCAGCGAACCGGCCTCCACTCGATCAGTCCTCCCCCAGCCCACGCCGACATCCGCCGGGATAACGACGGTGTAGGAAGCGTCGCAGACGAGCTGGACATAAACGGTGTAGGTTTCCATGCGGTAGCTTTCTGCATTCGGGACACCGCCGGAAATTGTGTTGCTACCCTGATTCGTGCCCTTATCTGCCACAGGCGTCTTCAACGTGACATTGAAGGAGCCGGTATAGACACCGGATTTCTCAACACTCGATTCGGCAATGGAGAGCTCGAAATTCATCGTGCCCGGGTCGGTGGGATTGAGTTTGCGACCATTAATCGGCACAGTAATTTTCGTATCACCCATAGAAAGCTCGACGGTTGAAGGAATATCAAGCTCCACATTGTAGGGATCAGCCGCAGCAGCATAGAAAGGCAGCGCGGCGCTGCCGGAATAAGCGGTGCCCTCCGCATTGATTTGCATCGTGATGAGCGGATCATCTGCTGATGTGTTCGTGGTAATCTGATCCGTTTGCACAGTGAAGTTCGGGAAGACGGCGGAAAGGTTACGATCCGCCCAATAGGTTAAAACTGCATTCTGGTATTTCGCCGGGTAGTCGTTATATTCCTCCAGCAACGTAACCACAGGGCCAGTGGACACCGCCGTTTTTTGAAAAGCATTTTCAATCGTTTCACGCTGTGCAACGGCGCTATCAACATATTTTTTCAGGTTGCCCTGTACCCCGCCGAAGGTATCATAATTGCGTACAAAGGCCTCCATATCCGCCATTTTTATGTTGGCCGGGAGCTTTTGCTCCACCTCTCCCTTTTCTGTAACCGTCAGCGTATGGTAAAGAGCCAACATCTCGCGATATGCTGTGATGGACTGTTCCGTTCTGCCATAGCTGAAGAGATAATCCGTCTTTGCTTCTGTTTCATTGAGCAACGTAACATCTTCATACAAGGCAAGAATTGCTGCTACAGCACTTTCCACATCAGAGCTTTGAAGCTGTGGCTCCTCCAATTCCCTCTCCGGATGGAGCTGCTCAAAGCCGCTTATTGGCGTGCCGCTCGAAAAACCGAACATATCCACCGACATCGTCGTACCCGCAGGACTCTCGCCGCCCTGAGAGCCGGTATAAAATAGCTTGATCTGCTTAACAACTGCATTGGCAGAAATCACAGGGCCGGCATTGCCGTTGCTTGTAATCTCACAAAAATGGGAAAGCGGTATTTTAATAAAGCCACGGAACCCGTTCAGCGAGGCGCCTGTCATACAGCCGTCGTTCCCATCGTTATCTGTTTGAACAGTTTTCCATGCAGGGATCGCCGCATCCATATCCAGAATTTGATAGTCCCACTGTGTACCATCGTCTTCATCATGGGAATAAATATTGCCATTTTCCGTACGCAAGGCAACCCACATCTTGCGGATATCATTCATTTCAGAAAAATCTGCGTAGAAGATGAAATCTGTCGCCTGGCCGATATTCACGCCGCTGAGCGCATCCCAGTTATCCTTATTTTCTCCGTTATGCGTCAGGGAGATGCGATAGGTTTCGCCATTAGATAAGGAATCACGATAGAAGCTTGTATCAATGGAACGGGAGCTTGCAAAACCATTCTGCCCCACGGATGTGGACGCCAAGCTGAAACGCTGATCGGTACTATTCGTTCCCGTTTCCGCAGAATCATAAGAGGAGCGGCTGTAAGCTACAAGGTTCTTGCTGTTTTCCCACGCGCCCTTATAAATCCCGTTCTCCCAAAGCAGGTGATGGGCACGGTCAAAATAATGCCATTTTCCATTCGGTTCCAGGCGGTAATCGTCATACTCATGGATGGCAGTCTGACCAACCGCATAGTTCTGCTCCACATCGTTAAAGGCTTTGAAATAAAGCTGTGTCAAAGCGCTGGGATACCATTCGCTCTGCCCGGTTTCATTATAACGGCGGATCAGATCCGCTTCATCCTTCAGGCCAAAGCGCTGAAGCTCTCCCAAGGTAAAGGTTTGATAAAGCTCGAATAGCGCTGGAATATCGGCATCAGCTTTTTGCAGCTCCGTATGTAAATACAGCACCGGATCCTGCCCATTCAGAATCTGATTCAGACGCTCTCTTGCCTGTTTCAGCTTTTCCGGCAAGGTGACTGTTGCGCTCAGCTCCGCGCAAATCGCCTCCAGATCCTCAATGATCCCTGCATCGGCAACGTTGACAGCCTCCACATCCGGGATATGTTGATTCACCAGCTTCTCTACTGCCTCCTGATCGCTCGGCACCATATGATAGGTATCCAGCGTTTGTAGGGGAGCAATGCTGGAGCCCGGGTCATTTGTTTCAAGATTTTTGCCGCTGAAGCCGATCTGATCGATGTAAAACGGCTTGTTCATACTATCCTCAGAGGCACCACGCCATGTAAAGCCAACAGAGGCGATATCTTCAATCGGAGTAACCCCTAATCGATATCCTGTTGTATTTTCAAATCTCGTTTTATCAAAATAAATTGTTCGATCTTCCCAACCGGGGAACTTGTACTCACGGTCAATCCATGAAAGAGAACCCTCGGGAGCCGTATAAGCCGTCTCCGCAGTGAAATGTGCCCTTTCTGTATTTACGCCCACATATCCATCCCAAACGGAAATTTCATAAGAATAGGGGTGCTCTGTTGTTAACTGTTTATAAGAACTACTCGCATCTTCATTCCATAGTTTGTCAATAGGAACGCGAAGGAATCCACGATAATGGCCGAAATCCTCCAAATAACCATCCGTATTGGTATACATCGTATCCCATAGCCCGTCTGCATTTTGGTAATAAACCGGAACCGCTTCATGATTTTGCTTTGCATAGCCGACTGTGCTGTAAACATCCTTGCTATACGCATGCGTAATCCAATTCCCTTCTACTGAAAAATCTCCGCTGTCTATGCGAAGCGTGCCAGTATAATCCATATACCGAACTTGAAGCGCAAACTCTTCAAACGAAACATAAGAGGTGTCCACCCAGATCCACAGTTCTTCTGCATTCTTAAACTGATAATGATCTTGGTTGTACATAACATCGAAACGCTCATAGCTGTCTGCCGAACGCTCATTGCCATTCATGTAGAAACGAAAAGCTTGACTATTATCAAAGCCTGGCGTCTGATACGCATTCTTATTGCCATCATACACGCCGTCAATATTCATTGCGGCGGTACCGTTGCCGTTATTATACTCCCAAAATTTTGCGCCGGAATCATGGGTGCCGCCATCTTCCCTGGCGGCGTTATAGGCATCTTCAAACCGGGAAACAGAGGTATAACGATCTGACCCGGTTGGAGACGCTCCCGCTGCTGGAACATCCAATGAATCCCCGACCAAGGCTTCGATCGGCTGCGAACGCCATCCATCTGCATCCACTGCCGTAATTGCAACGCTAATACGATGAGACATATTTAAACCATACGCTTTGATCTGCTCAGCAGAAAGTTCTGAGAAAATTAACGCGCTTTCACCGGCCATTGTCCGTGCCCCACTCAATTCCACCGCAGAGACGATCGGCGTTTCGCGCTGGGGATAGCCCCGATCCAAATCATAAAAATCCGCATAGTAAGAAATCCCGCCTGCTATCGCCTGCGCCTCAGGAAAAGAAATCTCCAACGTACCGCTCGTGGTATAGCGTGCGCGTGCCGCGCCCTCGCCAAATTGCGGGTCCGGATCATCCCCTGCCGCCGCAGCCACAAGCGACACCGGCTGCGCGGCCGCAAGCAGCATCAGTATCGCAAGCAGAACCGCAAGGCAACGTTTGCTATATTTCGTCCTTTGTTTCATTCCGAACGACCCCCGTTCATAAATTTTCTCCTTTTGGCCCGTGATCCTGCCAATCATAGGTTTATTCCACTGTAATCGTTGTTTTTACCTGCGCGTTATTCAGCCGGTTTTGCTCCGCATCGAATGAATAGGTTAAATATTTCACTGTAGCTTTATAGCTGCCTGCATCCATTGCGCGCTTTAAATGAAATTTTGCAATTGCATATCCTGGCGGAACGAGATTCGATTCATACAAAATTTCGCCCGTTTTATCCAAAATAATCTGGAATTTAAAATAGCAGGGATTCCCTTCCGGATTGCGAAGCACAAACTCCTGCTCCGTTTGCCCCGCCTTAAATTTCATTGAGGTAATGCCCGGCAGTTTGATGGTTTTCCCCTTGGTATCAATTTTTTTCTTGGTGCTTAGCGTAATATCGCCTTCTACGATATTTTGATCCACTTGGCCTTTGGGATCTGTAGAAGCAGCCGCAGGCTGATCCGGGAACATCTCATCCCAATGATTCGCCGCATACTGTATGCCAAAAATCAGCGCCAGCAAAAGGATCAGCAGCAAAATCCATAGCCAAACAATGTTCTTCTTCACCGCGACAAACTGCTTTTCGCCGCAACTGATATAGCCAGCCGTGCGATGCAGCGGATTTTTCTTGTAAGGAGCGGCCGGTTCTGTTTTTCCATTGTAGGCCAGCGTATCCGGCGCATTTTTTTTGACGCCGGCGCCGATCTGGGCGGCCACTTGATAATCCCCCTGTGGATAGAGCGCCTTTACCTGAGAAACAGTATAATAGCCCACCGAAAAGCCTGTCCGCTTATTAGAGTAGGTTTTCGTATAGTTGTTGAGTCCCTGCGCGATATAGCTCATGTGTTTTTCCCCTTCGCTATGTATGAAATCGACAATTCATAATCAATCTCTAGGATTTAATTAGTCTATTCTTTGTAGTTATTATAGAACTCTTCTAAAATAAAGTCAAGAAAAAAACTGCAATCAATATTTTTTATAAGAATATTGATTGCTTTCTACAACAAAAATAGAAGCATTTACAACATTTTTTAATACAGAAAACCATTGATACTGTAAAATTTTTCTTTTTAAAATCCAAACTTTCTATTCGATTCCACTTCCCTTTGCAAGCTGATGCGCAATAAAATCCGCACAGGGGACGGTGAGCTTGGTGCGTCATTGCGTTATCTGTCACAGCGCTATTCGATGCCATATGCGGAATTGAAAGGATTGCTGACAGATATTGGTACAGAAGAACTCGCCCGTGCATTGTTGGAAATTGAGCGATTGTAAAATAATGGAATGCTTCATAATCCCTTTATCTACAAGGAAAATCACGATTTCATGTGGAAAAAATCATCTCTAATTGGGATTGATTTTTAGGAGGATTTTTTCCCCTCTGTACCACGCATGTTAGAGATTGTCGCTTTTATCCTAATTAAGAATTAATTTTGCTGATTTTAGGATAAAGCTCAATAATAAAATTGGTGGGGTCGCTATCCTTTCGGATTGCCCTTTCGGTTTTCGTATAGACTACTTTTTCCAAAATGTTTTTCAGCATTATGTTTCGTTCTTCTGGGTCGTTCGTCATATAGTAAGTATCCAATACATATTGGGCTTGTGGTACGAAGTCCTCTTCAGATTTATATTTCACACGCGTTTCCTCCAATTCCTTTTCTTGATTTACCACATCTTCTCTAAGTTTCCTGATTTCTTCCGATACCGTTTGGGAACGTTGTAAATAAACTTCGCGCGTATACGTTTTTTCTTCAAAGCACTCACAGACACGTTTTAGTTTGAGTTCTGCCTTTTCAAGCTCTAATTTCGTTTTCGTTAATGCTCTTTCCAGAGCTTTGACTTGTAATGCGTTTTCTTCTTCGACCTTTTCAAAATTGATTGCAACATCTCCTAACCACTCCTTGAGTGCTTCTATGATTTTGCGTTCAATAATTTCTAAGTCAGAACTGATATTGTCACATTTTCGATTTGTACAAATTAATGATGGCTGTCTGTCTTTATACGGTCTCCTTTGCATTTTCTCCCCGCACTTGCCACATATCACAATGCCCGCAAGGGGGTTCTGCAAAGCGGTTTTATGAGGGCATTTGGGAGCGGTTACACGATGGCGTTCCAACACCTTTTCCCATAGCTCTTGGCTAATTAATGGGGTATGTAGACCTTGTGATACCGTATAGTCACCTTTATTTCTTGGTCTTGTCATTGTCACAATGCCCTTTTTGATAACTTTTACATTCTTTCTAGCTCCCCAATGTAAAATTCCTCTATAAGTTTCGTTGTGAAGAATGTCACGAATGGTTGCCACAGTCCAATTTTTTGCATGACGTGGCTTGATTCCCAAAGAATTTAAATGGTCGGCAATTCGGTTATAGGAATAATTTAGATTGGCGTACAGTTCAAAAATGAGTTTCAGTGTATCGGCTTCTTCCGGATTCTCCACTAAAATAAATCCTTTGTCTCCCTTTATTTTCTTTCTACTAAAACCATAGGGGGCAACATTGCCAACAAATTTACCTTCCTGTACGGAAGCAACACGACCGTTTTGCATTCTTTGTCGTATCTTTTTATACTCTCTTCTTGCCATAAAGAGACCGAACTCAAAATATTCTTCATCCCCTTCGTCGTTTGGGTTGTAGATTTTCATCGGGGTAATGATTTTTGTGTTGCTATACTTGAAGGTTTGGGCTACAATCCCCTGGTCTATCGTATCGCCACGCGCCAAACGTTCCACTTCTACAACGAGTACACCATCCCATTTCCCCGTTTCAATATCTGCAAGTAACTGTTGCATGACAGGACGGGAAGCAATCGTATCACCACTTACGATTTCTTTATAAATCGCGTCCTCACGAATTATGATTTTAAGGCGGTTAGCTAGTGACATTAGCGTATCAAAATGCCTTTTTAGAGTTTCCCCTTCACCGTGCTTTTCCGCTTCTATATCCTTTCTGGATTTTCGTAAATACATGCAATAATTCCCGATTGAATCAAGTTTCATTTCTTATTTCCCCTTTCTTTTAATATATATTCTTCTAGTATTTTTAAATGCTTAACCGGTTCTAACTTGTATCAAACATTTTCGCACCTCCCAAAATTCAAATTTGGCAACGCCCGTTGCGGGGTGGGGTCATCATCCGCTGATTGCGAAATAGGCGGCGGGGACGGATTTGTCAAGGGCGGACGTAGTCCGTTCATTTACCCTTGACAAAGACGGAACCGTCGTCTACACTTCAACAGCGAATGGTGACAACAATCAAAAACATATTCCATACCCCAACAGCAAATATATGCACACAAACAAAAATAGACCGCATTCAATAAATGCAGTCTATTTTTGTTGTTGTGTGCAATTTTTATCAACTAAGGGGGTATGAAATATTGTGTATGTTCATTGCTCCTGCTCTTGTAGTTCTTCTAATTTTTCAATCCGTTTAGATATGCGTGGGTGGTTCTGTTGCATTCTATCAATAAAACGCATATTTTCCCCTAAGCTCATTTTTTGAAGCAAGTACAACGCATTTTTTAATCCTTCGTCATGACCGATACTGTGGGCAAATCTATCTGCTCTTAATTCATTTTTGCGTTCATTTCCGGATAACAACACATTTCCAAGAAAGAGTGTTACCATTACACTTAAATTGATAATAAGACGCAAACATAAAAATAACGCACGAAAAAGGGTGCTCGTATCCTTTGTATCAGGGTCGTCTAAGTCAATAAAAAACAAATCTAAAACCTTCAAAAACAAATCTACGAATAGAACATATATAGAAAACAACCCATTTCCAATTTCATTTAGCATTTTTGATTTTGTATCTCCATAATAGATATGTGCTATTTCATGTGCAATAATCCCTTGCAGTTCTTCAATGCTGAAAGTGTTAATTGCCCCTTGTGTAACCGCTACTGTGTGCGTGCCAAGTGCAAATGCATTTACTGAAAGATTATCTATAATGAAAATCTTTATACGCGGAAGGTCTGAATAAAGCTCTTTCGCGTCCTCATAAACGTCATTAAAAAGTGGCAGCAAATAATCTTTCTCTCTGCTTGTTTCCGGCGGTCTGACACCGTTCAGAAGCTTTTGAACGAACTCTCCACAAGTGAGGGCAACAGCAATAGATATCATATATAGAACAACGCAGGTAATAAAAGCTTCTCCATAATCCATAAAACGGTTAGACGACAATATCAGGAAGGAACCCATGAAATAAAGCAAAAACCAAAGTATATACGTCCAATGAGAGAGGCAAAAGAGCGCAACTTTTTTAAGACGCGGATATATGATTTGCCACATGTGTAGACCCCCAATCATTTTAAAAAGGTTTATTTACTTTGAGCTTACAATGAAAGTTATTATCCTTCGATAGAAAAAATGCATTGCCAGTCGTAAGCGTTTTAATTTCATCAGGGTGATACAAGAATTCACGCACACGTTTTGCCGAACCAAGGCCAGTTGCATTTGTAATGCGTGATTGTTGTTCAACTTGATAGGTTACTTCGACACTTTCACGAGTGCCAAGAATATTTGCCCAAGTTTCCGCGTTAGTCGCGCTATTTTGACGAAGCACAATATAGTTATTGCAGTTCTCTATAACCTGCTCGCGGAAAGATGTGTCAACGCTATAATCCAAGTCGCTGAGACTTTGCGTTGCAAGAACACAAGTAATATTTGCACTTCTCGATTTGTTTACTAAATCTATAAGAGATGGGGAAGCATAGGAACTGACTTCGTCAAAAATGAAGAAACCGCGTTCAAGGTTCGTATTGAAGCACTTGCTTACAGCTTGCTTTGCGTCAATCAAAACCATTCGTCCCATAAGTGGACTTAGTTCAGGATAAAGAAGTGGATTTAAAACAAAGAGAATGACAGCACGTTCTTGTATTGCTGTGTAAATATCTATTCCGTCGGTGTCAAAGATTTGCCCTACTTCACTTTCGGCTATGGTTGAAAAACGGGCGGTGGCACTCTCTGCAATCTTTCCACAAGTTTTTGAAATTTCTAAGTTGAGCAAATGCTCTTGCTTGCTGATTTCTTCTTGCTTTAATAGATTTGCACTTAATGCATTAAAGCTGTCGGTACTCATATGACTGATGATTGTTTGAAATGATAGCGGAATATTGCTTTGCTGTAACAAGATAATAAGACGCTGTAAAAAACGCTCTGAATTGCTCTTGTAGTGCTGTTCGCTCCAATCTGTTAAGTTAATAAGCATATCCTTGCAGGCGGTCGGAGAAGCATTAGCAAAGGGATTATATTTACTGGATTGCTCTGGTTCTGAAAGATTAACTATGTACAGCTTCTTTTTATATTCTCTGCAAAATTGCTTTGTGATTTCCAAAATTGAACCGGCTCCAATATCTCCTTTCCCGTCAATCACTAGCAAAGGAAAACTTTTTTCTATCCCGTGCTGGATAAAATTAGAAAGTGCAACAGTTTTTCCACTGCCGGTTGTACCAGCAATGAAAATGTGTTTTGCGTTGTCTGGAACATATACGTTTTTACGTCCATTTAACCCAATCAAAGTAGCATTTTCTTGTTGACTGTTCACTTGTTTCTTTTTTTGACGCGTAGCTCTTATAATTGGTTTCATCTCCCTCCAAAAGTTGAAGATTTTACGAAGCAAATAACTGCGTCTGCTCTCCCATAACACAACGACAAGGGCAATGAAAATGACAGCAAGTAAAATAGCATTACCGTGCTGTTCTGCTCCGTGTCCAGACAAAAGATATAAATTTATCCATGCTCAAATTCCTCCTTTATTTCTCTTAATTCTAAGATTTCAATTGTAGGGTAAATTGTGCGGTTCTGTTCAATGATTTGAGCGATTTTGTTTTCTCTATCTGTAACTACCCAGTATGTAAAGTCGTAATTCATAAAATCCTGCTTGATATTTTTTTCAAGTCTATCTTTATTTTTCAAAGATAGCTCAACTTCAACGCACGTTGTTTTTCCGTTTATCGTATATATAAAATCCGGTCTGTGATTTCGGTTGCTGAAACCGTCCAAGCTGTGTAATTGCTTTTCAGTTTTTATATCCGCGAAGAGAATGCCTTTTACGTTATGAAAATATATTGCTACATTTAAAACTGTGATATCGTGTGAAATTTGCTCTAATCTGATTTTTTCAATTCTCGCAGGCAATCCGATTAATATTTTTGCTTGATGTGTTAAGCTATACAAACTTGGTATTCCATAAATGATTTTTTGACGTGTAATATATCCATTATCTATTAACTTTTTTAACCTACGGTCGCATGTCCTTAAACTTGGAAAACTTGCTAAAATACATATTTGCTTACCAGTGATGACACGCCAACGGGCGACTTCCTGAAAAATAAGATAGTCTCGTTTCGTAAGTCTAAAACTGCTCATGTGTCCTCCTCTCGGGTGGGTTTGAGGTTGTTAAGGGGAATGGGGTGTATAGGGAATTTCCCTTAAGTGTTTTTTTAAAGAAGAAAGATATGATTTATTATTTATTTAGTTAGTTATTTAATTGTTTAGTTTTTTATTTATATTATTGAATTATTATTTTATTAATTTATATATTATGTATGTAGTTGCTGCTGCCGCTGCGTGTGATAGTAATTATTTATTTAATAATTAAACATGATGAGGGTGTGGGGTCTCGACATGAAATGCCGAGACCCCACGCCCTCATCTGTGTCTATCAACATGCAGCGGCAGCAGCAACGGGCTTTGTGGCACTTCATTCTCTTTAGTAAAATATATGCTGTGTCGTATTTAGAAAGTACACTTTTGTGGCACTTTTTTTGACATGAAAAAACCTTGTCCGACAAAATTGGACAAGGTTTCTAATCAATTATTCAATGAAAAAAATTATTCTTCGATTAGCTTAATTCCGACATGTATTAATTCTTTGATAAGATGTTCTTTCTCTTTAGGAACACATTGTAATGCGTAAAGAATACTACTCCAAGTGTATTGGTCAGCTTCGCCTTTTACAATGTAATCTATGCTTACGCCAAGAATATTACTCAGTTTTACAAGGTTATCAATTGATAATCCGGTGAGACCACGTTCAACCTCGCTAAAATGTTTGACCGAAACGGATAATCGTTCTGCCATATCTTCCTGTGTATATTTCAATTTTTTACGTTGGTTTTTTATTCTCAAACCCATTTCTTGTTTATTGCTCATAATTATCACCCAACCTAGTATGTCCATTTTAACACAACTAAATTCGTCAAAAAACAAACTAAAAGGTGTTGAAAATATGAACCTGATATGTTAACATAAACTTAAATTTAGATATAATAAAAAACCTTGTCTGATTTTCTCAGACAAAGTTTTATATTGGTTATACAAAAGAAAAATGAAGCTATTCCATGATAAATAAATCATTCGGTTCACAATCTAAAATGCTGCAAAGTTTTTCAATCGTTTCAAGTTGTAGGCCTGTCAAAGTATTGTCACAGATTTTATTTACTGTTTTATAGGTTGTTTGCATTTCCTTTACTAACCAATATCGAGACTTCTTTTTTTGAGCGAGTAAATTTTGAACATTCATTTTTATCATTATTAATCACCAATAAAATTTTATCATTCATCTACCATAAATATAATTAACCATTAGATAGTGTACTCATAGGTTGACTATTTTCGTTTATTATTGTATATTAGAAATAGTAAATACTTAAAATCCAAATCAAGTTGCTAAAAATAAAAACAAGCATTATTCTTTGGTATGATAAAGTTCATATCATATCAAATGGATATAAAAATAAAGGAGGAAAAAATGAAATGAAGAAATGTAAAAGATTGATGTGTTTTGTGCTGGCGGTTCTAATGATTTTTTCAATCAATGTGCCTACATTTGCACTTGAAACACAAGAGAATGGTAATAGTGCAAAAGATGAAGGAAACCCATTGGCAATTGAGGTCACTACAAACAAATCGGAGTATTCCACTTTAGGAATTGCAAAAATTGACGTTACTGTAACAAACACCAGCTCCCAAGACATTCAAAACGTAAGTGCGGAGACTGTATTTAAACAACTGGCTCCCGCCGGCAGAAACAGCGAAACAAAAAAGGAAGTTGACACCTTAAAGGCAGGGGAAAGTATCTCCTTTTCCTATAAGGCCACCATTAACAAAGAGGAATACAAGCTAAATATCTTTGAAAAAATATTCCTTTGGCTTGTCAGACTATTTAATGGTGGGTTTACTGCTAAAGATAACGGATTTGATGATGGAAGAGATTATATTGCAAAGACAGACGTTCTTTCTTTTGGAAAGTTCAGCGCAGATAATGAAATTAAGGTGTGGTATGGTGAAACAGGAACTGATAATAATGTTGAAATCGGTTATTTCAAAGCAGACCCATATGTATTAGAGGCGGGAGAATACACTGATGTAACATTTTCCGTTGACATTTTATCCGAAACACCTATTGATGAGAATGAAATCAAGCTATACAAAGAAGAAAATGGGGAATTTATTGGGACACTGAGCAAAAACGAGACATTAGGAGACAATATATATTCTTTAACTGTTAATGATATGTTTTCAGCTGAACGCTGTATAGAGCGATATTACATAAGATATAAAAATGAAAAGAGCAATCATGAAACAATTTGGTATGAAAAATCTCTAACAGAAATTGAACAAAAAACATTAGATATTTTTAAAAAAGATGTTGCCGAAATTAAAGCTAAATATACTATTTCAAGAGAAGAATATAACAATGAAGATGAAGTAGCTTTAGAGAGAGCAGAACAATGCTATAACGAAATTGTTACATATTTAGATAATCGTGACGACATTGAACAATATGAATTTCATCCTTCCCTGGCAACATTTACATTATATTTTGATTTTTCGATATTTGCTACTGTTACTCTTAACGATATAGTTGAAGAAGATAATATTATCGAAAATTCACCACGGACGTTAAATAGAAAAGCTATAAAAAATATTGATGAAAACACTTCTTCATATAAGTCCGGTATTATAACATTACAACCATATTTTAGTGATGGAGATTTCGATTATTCCAAGTTAACTGACGAAGCGGCAAGGACAATTACAAATAGATATAGCAACTATACTTTTTCAAGCAACTTTGACGACAAAGAAGTAACTGTCGAAACAATGAAAACACTGGCTCAATATGGAGTGATTATACTTGAGGGACATGGTGGCAACTTTGGTGAAAACTATGGCTATGTTATCAGTCTTACAGAAAAAGTAAGTGAAGAAAAAAATCAAAAATACAGAGAAGATATAGACGAAAATAGAATTTACCCTAATGGAGACCATTATGTGGTTACAGAAAAATTTTTTGATTTTTATTACTCGGCTGGAGATTTTGATAATACCTTGATTTATTTAGGTACTTGTTTTGGAGGTGATGATAATGTGCAAATTAGGAAGATTTTAAGAAATAAAGGTACAGAAGCTGTGATGACATATAAAAATACAGTAATAATTCGATATATGCACGACATGTTACCCACAATTTTTGATAGAATTTCAAAAGGAGATACTGTATATGAAGCTGTAAAAAAGGCAAAAATAAAACATGGTGGCCATGACCCCTATATTAGTAGTGATGTGTATAATAAATTAGGATTTTGGAATAAATTATGGTATAATCTTGGTTGCATTGAGAGTTCCAATCCTGCTGAGTTAATTTTGACAGGTAATAATACGTCTTTTAAACTGGAAGACAATCCAACATCAGAACAAATTACAGGTCGGGTGATTGACAGTATTAGTGACAAACCTATATCAAACGTTGAAATAACCTGTGAAGAATTGAATGTAAACTGTGTCACAGATAAAAATGGCGGTTTTAGATTTGATGTAAAACTGCCATTAAAACAGAGTACGTTTTCTTTTGAACATAAGGAATATAAAAATGTAAAAATAACGGTTGCCGACAATAGCTTTTCCATGCTTGGTACTGTTAAATTAAAACCCAAAACAGTTACTGCTTCGGGAAATTGCGGGGCTAATAACGGAGATAATCTTAAATGGATACTTTATGATGACGGAGAGCTTGTTATCAGTGGCAAGGGTGAAATGTTCAATAATGCATATCCGGACAACTACTCTTGGCATAATTATCGCAAAAAAGTAAAAACTATTACAATAGAAGATGGAGCTTCATCAATCGGATATGGTGCATTTATAGACTTCTCATCACTTACAAGCATAAATATAGGAAACGGAGTAACATCAATCATTCGTCCATTTAGTGAATGTACATCACTTATAAATGTGACGGTTGATAAAAACAACAAAAATTATTATTCTTCTCCAGACGGTGTACTTTTTAATAAGGACAAAACAGAATTAATTTCATATCCTAGTGGAAAACAAGAAACATCTTATATTATACCAAACGGTGTAATTTCAATTGGTATTTATGCACTAAGTAATTGTACATCATTAACAAATGTAAAAATACCTGAAACCGTAACATCAATCGGATATGGTGCGTTTTCAAGAAGCACTTTGCTTACATATGTAACTATACCTGAAAGCGTAACTGTAATTGATGAATTAGCGTTTTCAAGCTGCAGTTCTCTGTCAAGTATAACCATAAAGAATAGAAAATGTTCTATTTATGATAGGACTAACACTATAAGTGAAACTGCCACAATCTATGGTTACTCAAATTCCACTACACAAGCATATGCAGAAAAGTATAATAGAAAATTTGTTGCTCTTGATTAATTATCATAGGCCCCCGCAACGGAGACTTCTCTGTTGTGGGGGACAACATTTTAAATTAAATACTGCTAAAATCCACCCATATCATTTTATAAATTATATTTCTATAAGTAAAATATTTTATTTAATTCAAAGTGCCAATACAAGAGAAAGAACCTTGTCCGACTGGTGCGGACAAGGTTTTTCCTGTAACGGCTTTTTATATGTTAATCCTCTTTTCTTCTTCTATTTGGATAATCAAAACGTCCCCTGTATTCCGCACTAAAAATAAACGGGTGCAGTGTATCATCTATCAGCTTGGATACTTCCACATCAAAAAAGTTTGATATACAGATTATAGACGCTTGGTTCAGTAGACATTTTCCATTTTCTGCCTTTGTGTAGCTTGGGGCTTGACAATATGCTATCTGTGCCATCTGCTTTTGTGTAAGATTATGTGTTTCCCGAATGCTTTTTAATTTTTCACCTAATTTATCTGGAGAAGTTCTGAATTTACTAAAAATATCATAATCGCTTTTATTCATTTTTGATTTCATCTTTTCCTCAAAAACATCAAGGGAAACATTTTCTTCGAAGCTGGATTTTCCAATATCTCCAAAGATACAAATACGGTTAAGCGTTGTTGGGTCAGGTATTAATTCTCCCGTTTCGAATTTATGATATACATTTTCGGAAACACAGCATACAAGGGAGGCTTTCTTTTCGTCGAGCTTTAGTAATTTCCTCCATTTCTTTATTTTGGTCGCAATACTATTTTTTCTCTCGGCCATTCGTATATTCCTGCCCTTTCCAGAAATACTAGAAAAACAGATGTTCCAACTAAAAAATCGCAAAGTGTTTACTTTACGATTTTTACATACGATTGAAAACAAGCGAATTAACGCCCTGTCGCTTTCTACTATCGTCCGTGTAGATATAGCGGTAGGTCGTTTTAATATCTGCATGGCCTAATAATTCTGACAAGGTTTTTATATCATTTGTGGCATTGTAAAAGCGTGTTGCAAAGGAATGACGGAGCGTATAAACATTTTTATTTTCAATTCCAAGCTTCGTATAAATTTCATTTACTTTCGTTTCCAACAGTCGGACTTCCATAAATTTATCTGTGCGTCCTGTAAGCAGAAAAGCGTTCATTGAAATATCTTTAAATAGATTTATACCAATCGTGGCAAGGTCGTTAATTAGAGGTATGCTTCGGACTGATTTTTGACTTTTGGGAGTATCTATAATTATCTTTGTTTTTTGGTTTGCTCCTACATTAAGGTTTTTAATTCTCTGTAAAGTGTGTGTTATGTCAAATTCACATTCTATCAAATTTAAGTTTTTTACTCTGCTGGCACATAACTCGCCCGGTCTTGTTCCAGTATACATGCTTACAAGAATGCAGTATGTCAAAAAGTCTAAGTGTAAAAGACAATAATTTTCCAATCGTTCCCACTCTTCATATGCTAGGCTTTCTATATCGGGTATTGTGAAACGCGGTTTATATATTTCAATATCAATTTTGTTATATCGCAAAATAGACGAAAGCAATGTCAATATGTCATTCGCTGTTTTGCGTGATACACGGAATAACAGATACTTTGTAAACTCGGTTATGATACTTTCATCAACTGTTTGAACATCTTCAAAGAAATTCTTTATATGAGTTTCAAAATTACGATAGTAAGTTGATATCGTGGTTTGCTTTAATCTTACTGTCGCTTTTTGAGATGTGATATATTTTATAAACATAGCTTCAATTTGCATTTTTCCCCACCAAATAAAAAATTGTAATTTTTTGTAAAAAAGGTATTTACAAATCAGGAACATTGAGATAAAATAACTGCATAGCAAGAAAGCAGGTGTACTACCTCACCGCAAAGTAAACACTTTGCGATTTAGCAACTTTCTTGTTATATATTTTTGATTTGTATATTTCTTTTATAGAATATTATTCTCAGATAAAAAAATATTATGCAAATTAAAAGTGAAGAATTTCGACAATTCGGTAAATAAAAAATGTTGCTAAAATGACGGCATAAAAAGAAAGGGGGAAGAAATGAAACTTGAAGAATTATCTATACAAGAAGCAAGTGAAATTATTTCACAGCAAAGAACGATAGATGAGCTAGGTCGACTTATCATTCCTATCAAACAACGAGAGTTTCTTAATTGGAAAGAAAAAGACAAAATTATTTGTCAATTAGGGGAAGATGAAAAATCCATTGTTTTAAGAAAGAAAGAATAAGTTAATTAGCATATAGGACAATCTCATTAGAATACATTCTAATGAGGTGTATGATTATGATAGTTAAGTCCTTTTCAATTGATGAAACGGAAATTATAGTATATGACGATTTCATAATAAAAGATAAAGCAGAAATAGAATATAGACAACAGGAAATCAATTCACTTGCCGTTAAAATCGTAAATAAAATCAATAAAAAAAACGCGTAGATATGTGGAACAAACCCCATACCTACGTTGTTTTTTTGTTTTTTCATCTCCAACAACGCACGGGCCAACGAACTGGCGCACCTTGAAATGATCGGCGCCATTGTTCATCAGCTTACTCGTAATTTAAGTGAAGATGAAATTAAAAAGAGCGGTTTTGACACCTACTTTGTCGACCATACGGCTGGTGTTTATCCTGCTTCCGCTGCCGGCGTGCCGTATACAGCTGCCTATATGCAGAGTAAAGGCGACATGATTACAGATCTTCATGAAGACCTGGCTGCTGAGCAAAAAGCACGGACGACCTACGACAACATTCTGCGTCTGGTCGACGATCCGGACGTCCGTGATCCGATTAAATTCCTGCGTGAGCGTGAGATTGTCCATTATCAAAGATTTGGAGAGGGACTTCGACTTGCAACCGATAAAATGAACTCTAAGAACTTCTATGCGTGCAATCCCTCTTTCGACAAGCATTGCCGCTAAACGGCCTTCCCGGTCAGTAAGCTCGCTTTCAACCGGCAGTCGGACACACCATGAATGCAAATCGAGGCATGGGGCTTCCCATGCCTCGGACTTCTTTCTAGCGTTGTATCACCGGCGACAGCCACTGAGCCGTATCGTGTATCAAACGGCATTGCCCTATTGTTAAGCGTAGCCCCGGCACAAATGACAGGGATAACCTACGACACATGCTCTAGCTCTATAATCCTTTTTAATTTCAATATTTTTCCTATCCAAATCATCTGGATTCTATTGTATAATAAAGGTACCGCTGGCTATGCTGCGCATAAGGCGGCGTGAAACAGTTCAAAACGGATTCGGTAGAAGTTTTTCCCAACACACAATAAATGGCATACTATCGAAAAAAAGTGTTTATTTCCGCGCCAAGATGCAATATAATAAAATACGTTTCAGGGCGTACCATCCATCGGTATTTTCCCCGAAGCCGGGTGTAAAGAGCCGATTTTTAACAAAGAAAATTGAGGTGGCAGCATTGTACGAAATTGACGAGCTATTGAAACAGGTTAAACGGATCCATATGATCGGCATCGGCGGAGCGGGGATGTGCCCGCTCGCAGAAATTCTCCTGAAGGAGGGTTACACGCTCACCGGATCTGATAACAATGAAAGCGACAACCTGACCAAACTCCGTTCGCTGGGCGTACCGGTATCCATGGGGCACCGTGCGGAAAACATTGGAAACGCCGAAATGGTCGTATACACCGCCGCCCTGCTCGATGATAACCCGGAGCTTTGTGCCGCAAAAACGCTGGGCGTGCCAACTTTTGAGCGTGCCAAACTGTTCGGCGCAGTCACGCGCATGTATTCCAACTGCATTGGCGTTTGCGGTACGCACGGCAAAACCACCGTTACCTCGATGCTCGCGCAAATTCTCATCATGGCGGAGCTCGACCCCTCCGCCGTAATCGGAGGCCGGCTGCCGCTGATCGACAGCCACGGCCGCGTCGGCCACAGTGATACGTTGGTTTGCGAAGCCTGCGAGTTTGCAGATACCTTCTTGAGCCTTTCACCGGATGTTGCTGTGATTTTGAATATTGATGAAGATCACCTTGACTATTTTAAAACGCTTGGCAATATTATCCGCTCCTTTCACCAGTTTGCCTCCATGGCCCAAACGCTGATTATCAACGGGGATGATAGGAATACCCGTCAAGCGGTTGCGGATTTGCTGGCTCAAAAAGAGGTGGTTACTTTCGGGCTTGGCGGCGGTAACGATTACAGCGCGGCCAATCTCCAAGTGCACCGCGGTGCTTTTCCGGAATATGATCTCCTTTGCCGGGGAAAAATGGTCGGCCATGTCCGGCTCGACGTGCCTGGGATGCATAATGTGCCCAATTCCCTTGCGGCGATTGCCGCCGCCGTGCAGGCCGGTGCAACGATTGAGCAGTGCATTACCGGGTTGGAAAGCTTTCACGGCGCGGGCCGCCGGTTTGAGAAGCTGGCCGTCTGCAATGGCGTAACCATTGCGGATGATTATGCGCACCATCCTGCGGAGCTGCGCGTCACCCTTGAAGCGGCGCTTAAAATGGGGTATAATGCGGTATGGGCTGTGTTCCAGCCTTTCACTTATTCCCGCACCTATCTGCTGATGGATGATTTTGCACAGGTCCTCAGTATGGCGGATCACGTTGTTATGACGGAGATTATGGGCTCGCGCGAGCGCAACACCTACAACGTTTATACCGCCCAGCTAGCCGAAAAGATCCCCGGCAGCGTCTGGTTCAACACCTTCGACGAGGTTGCGCAATACGTGGTTGATCACGCACAGAAAGGCGATTTGGTCATCACGCTTGGCTGTGGGGATATTTATAAAGCGGCAAAATTGATGATTCAAAAATATGAAGAGCAGGGCGCGGATGTGAACAGGATATAGGGCTGTTTCAGCATTCTGCTCGATTAAACTCCCAGACGGATATTGCAGTGTGAAAAGAAAGGATGGTCATTTTGATGAAAAAGAACGGATGGAAGGTGATTCCCCTGCTCCTTGCCTTGGCGCTTGCCGCCTCCTTTTTCGGCTGTTCCAAGAAGGAGAAAGAGGACAATATGCCCACAGTTGGCACGAAGGCCAGTGTAGAACAGTATACCTTCGATGGCATTTCAGCTCCCTCCACCACGGCGGAGCCTGCGGAGGCAACCACGAAATCTTCCTCCGGCGGCAGTTACATAGGCAGTGGAAACTCCTATCTGGGTGGATATCAGGCAGCAAACCGGTTGCCCACCGCCGCTTCCCCTAACGCGGGTTACGGCTCCTCTTCAACCACCAAACCCGCCGGCACTACCAAAAAGCCCAGCAGCGCAGATATTTCTCAAATCCTGGGTGGATTTACAGGCTCTCTTTCCATGGATAACCTCGGCGAGATTAACAACTATCTGCTTGGGCAGGGAATTGACACAAACGCGTTGGGAATCAATATCGGCCAACTCGTCTCCGGCTTAGTAGACGCGAAGGAAAACGAGTCGAAACAGGATGCGGGTAACATTTTGGATGGAATTGGCGATATCATTGGCAGCATAGGCGGCGGTACGACTGCGAAGAGCGGAAGCTAAGCTCGTTTCCAAACAAATTAGAATCCAATACGACACGCCTCCAGCGGGATTGCTGGAGGCGTTTTTAACAATAACGCGCCGCAACAGCACACCCTTCGCTGTGAATGCGGCCACATCCCTCCTGACAATTGCGGGGGCGCTCTGCTTGGTTGCAGAGCGCCCCCGCATCGCGTTAATACGATTTAAACTTCCAAACTTCCATCGATTATACAGCATCTACCCAGTCGAATTCCTTTTTCGTGCTGTCGTCCTTGACCTTTTGATTATAAACCGGAACATCAAATTTTGGTCCAAGATAAACCACTTCGAATTTATACTGTTCGATCTCCACAGATAAATTGCTGTCCAATTTTTCCTCCGCATAAACAATGATATGTGCAATCCTGTCATAGGCAATCTCGATGGATACCTTTTTGGCCCCCTCGAACAGCGACTTTTTGCCGTATTTTTGCTCATAACGGGCAAGATATGCATCCGTCGGTTTAAAAATCAGCTCCGTCACATTTACCTTTTGCTCTGCCTGCCCGTCCTTAATGCTGAAATCCATATCCGCTACTGTCAGCTCTTTCAGCTCTGCGATACGGGAAGAGAGGAGATACGGTGCAAATGCCTCGCTCTGATAATATTCCGCCGCTGTCATCGGCTGCTTGACGCAGCTGACGATCTGCCCCTCCTCCAAGGTTTGCGTAAAAAGATAGTTTTTCGCCTCATCCTTTTTCTCCTTGCCCTGTGAGAGGCCGCAGTAAATCCGAACCGCCTTTTGGGGCTGACTGCTAGTCTGTTGCAGGTTAATTTTATATTCCGAATAGGCGCCGTTTTCATCCCGCAAAGGCTCATAATTGCTCCCCTGCCCAGCAAACACATTGACCTGGCAGGATTCCGTGTTTTTCCCTTTCAGCTTTGTTTCCTTCCAATAATAAACATCTTCCGCCAGAGCGTTTTGCACCGCCGTTTCGTAGGCTTTCGTAAGCTCGGCCCCCTCTAACTCCTGCGTGCAGCCCGTCAGGCCTGCGGTTAGCAGCGAGGCGGCAAATAGCAGAGAAAGAGCCCTAATCGCTGTTTTCTTCATCGTTATTTCCCCCTCCCGGCTACCGCCGTTTCCTTCTGCGCTTCTTGTTCCATTTGCTCCAGTTCGGCGCGCGCGCCGTCATACATCTTTTCAATCTCCGGATAGATCGTGCGGCTCACCCGCTCGTCGCGCACAAGCTTCTGCGCGTCCTGATAGGGCTTCACCGTTGTATGGAAGAGCTGGAGCTCTTTTTCCGCCGCCTTCAAAGCCTTGGCTCGGGCGCGGCTCTCTTCCTTCGTTGTGTAGGGCATATCAAGTGCAGCATTCAACGTTGCCGGATTAGGCTCGCAGATACCATTGGGATAATTTTTGCGGATTTTTTTCGCCATCTTCAGCATGGCCTTTGCGCGCTTCATTTCATAAGTGCGTATCGTTTTTTCCTCTTTGGTTGCGGCGGGCAGCATTTTGGCCTCCTCTAAGACGGTAGAATGAATTCCGCTCAACTGTGTCAGGCCGATTGCAACAAGATCCTTCGCGCGCTCTACCCGGCGAATATTTTCCGGCTTTTGGAACTTCGTCAGTTCATCGATCAAGATCGGCACGGCTCTTTTCTGCTCCATCAGCTTTTTCCCCGCCTGCACGCTTGCGCGCGCCGCCCGGACGGCTTCCTTGTGCTTTGTTTTTGCCATCCTGCGCGCAGCCTTTGCCTCCTTGCGTGTGGCCGTTGCTATCTCCGGCTTTTCCACAGGCAGTGCTTTGGCTTCTTTGACCTTCGCCTTCAGCGCTTTCAAATCAGGCGCCGGCGCATTGAGAATATCATAGCCCTCCCGAATACCGTCAATCGCAATTACAATCTCCTCCGCGTTCAGGCAATCGTTTTCATAATCATCAAACAGGGCGCGGTAGCGCAACACCTTGATGATATTGCGATGTTTCTCACGCGATAAGCTATAAAACGAGAAGGGAATCAAATTCATGATCGCGCCAACAATGGAGAGCAGGCAGAGGATGTAAAACATCGTATTGCGCACATTCGGATCATAAAGGATATCGTAATTCGTCGTCAGCCCCATGCATTCATAAACATAGGGAATCGCAAGGCCTGTCAGCATTGTAACCGGCGTGCCAATTAGGCCCGCGACGCCAAACATAAAATCCATGCGCTTGCCGCTAATATACTGCTGGTAATCCTTCACCTCAGAATGCATCGCCTGATTGTACACAATAGAAAGGGCATTGACAAGAGAATTTAAATACAGAAAGATGAAAAAGAGCAACGGAATCCGGAAGGTGAACGTCATCATGGTGACAAATAAAACATTCAATCCGTTATGTACCAGAAGCAGCGTCCGGTTGCCGAGTTTTTTCATCAGAAACGGTGTGATGACCATGGCAATACCGGAGGCACTGCCGAGCACAGTGGTCAAAAATGCGTAAGTCGTCATATCCTGCGTACCGTAAATATAAACCCAACCAAAGATCACGCCGCAGGCGCTCTCCAGAAAGCCGATCCAGCCGGCCACGGTGCGCAGCCACCAGTGTTTGTTCTTATAAATCTCCTTCACGCCTTCGAGCACGCCGACCTTCTGCACATAGCTCTGCGATGTGACGACGCGCTCCTTGCAGCCAAAAGCGGTAAAGAGATTCAGGCTGACGCCCAGCACCGCCATGGGGACGATGATGTAGCGATACGTCCGGATATCCGTATAACCACCCGTTAGCTGAGAGAGCAGGGGAATGATAAAATACGCTACCGTGGGCGCAAACGAATAGATCAAGGAGTTGATCGCCAGCACCTTTGTGCGCTCTTCTGAATTCGGTGTGATCACGGTTTGCAGCTCACTGTAGGTATCTGTAAACATGGGCAAGACCATGCTGACCGTGATTGCAAAGGCAAAGGAAGCAATCAGCCTGCTGGTATACCCCATCGTTTCAAACGGCAAAAAGATAAAAATTGCGGTGAGCAACACAATCGGGAAGCCCATCAGGGCGATATAGGGGCGGAAACGCCCGTAGCGGGTGCGGGTGTTATCCACAATTTTGCCGCGCAAAATGCAGAAAAAAATGCCCAGCACCGTTTGCACCATCGCCATATATTGCAGGTGCATCGGGCGCAGGCCGAGCGTGGAGCCGAGCAGCGTGTTGCCCGCGGACAGGCTCAGATACCCGGTCATAATCATGACGAACTGCTGGCCCATCCCGCCGAGGCCAAGGTTAAGCACCTCTTTATAGGATACAAAATTTCCCTTGCCCGGCTTGCTCCAGTGGGATGTGACCTCCTTCACAGCGCCAATCGCTGTGTCTTTGATATTCATACCTTCTTGATTCCCCCTCATAAATTGTTGAAAATACCTCTTATACTTTATATGATCTCGATCTTTTTTGTCAATCCTTACAGAAGTGATGTTTCACTTTGCATCATATTTTCGAATTGAAAACTAATTATGTGATAATTCGTTACATTAAATAAGACTAAAAGAACCTGTTATAAAATGCAGAGCATTTTATAACAGGTTCTTTAAAAATGCGGTATTTGCCCTCCATAAATTAGTGGACAGGAGCAGCAGCTGTTTTCAACTAACGGGCTATCGTTGCAGGATGACAAGGCCACAGGCCGGCGCAAGCTGAGCCCGAGAACACAGTCAGTGTGCGCCTGGAAACCTTTGGCGGCGTTATCCCCCTATTCACTGGCATTACGAAAAATGCTTGAATTCCCATGCGCCCATAGTGCCTTTCTGGTCAAAGCAGTTATTCCTTCGCTTTCTTGGCAAACCGAAGCTGATTGACTAAAAAGCCAGCCGGCAGCAAGACGATCAAAAATGGAAGTAAAAGCACAAGGCAAAGCGCGGCAAGCAGCACGGCTGGAACCCCTTTGCGGCTCGGCCGTATTGTATCCGGATATTGCTCCGGCAGCGGAAGCGGGCGCGCCTTTTTTGCCGCCTCCCGCAGCGCGACCGCCTCCGGATCGCCTGCATCAGCAACCGGATAGATGGGCAGCACTGCTTTTTCGTCGCAGACGCCGGCGTTATAAAGCAGCGGCTCCACTAGGGAACGCACACTGTTCGCCCCCTTGACCAGCTTGCCAAGGTTGATATGTAACGCCCGGAGAATGGAATCAATGATATTCAGCATCCCGCAGGTGATTTTATAGTATGGCGTATCGGGCGTGTAGGGGGCGTCTCCGCCATAGAGGCCAAGCACGAGAGAGATGATGAAATCAAGCGCCTTTTCCTCCTTGATCGAAGCGTAATCCGCCTTGGAGAGGCCTGTTTCCGCCCGCGTCCAGTTCCCCACCGTACCGATCTTCAGGTTGGCGAGAAACTTGGCCGGGCCTTTGATCAGCCATCCGATCCTGTAGCTGAGCTTCTTTTTCACGCTGAAGGCCGTGGCCATATCGGCAAATCGATTGATATCCGATCCCGCGGCAAGAATCACATCGCGGATCATACCGATAAACTGCATTTCAAAATGCTCCTGTAAGGTACGCCCCCCAAAATTGAGCGCTACGGGTTCGGTAATGAAGTCGGAGGATAGCCGGACCTCCCCTACCGCCGGGTCAAGCGTGAGCATCCGGATCGTGCCGGGATACCCGCAGAGGGCGGGAGTGCTCAGATCATAAAAAATATTTCCCGCCTCGCTGATGGCATAGGAGACGTCCTGAATATGCGAATGCCCGGTCAGCATGAACTGGATGCCAAGATCCGCGCACTGCTGCACGCGCTTTTCATGGCCGCCCATCATATCCCCCGCCCCGATGATTGAATAAAACGGCGAAGGGGACAGCATGGGGTGATGCGTCATGGCGATGATAAACTGCCCCTCCTCCCTTGCCTTGCGCGCCTGCTCGGCAATCCAGGCGAAGCATTCCTCAGAGAAACCGCTCTTCCCTGCTCCGTTAGAATCGTCATTCAGCGCAAAAAGCCGATACCCCTCCGCCAGTTGGACAATGTAGCTCATGCTCTCCCGGTGCACGGCGATCGCCTCGTCCGGCCCAAAGGGGCGGTACAGCTCCCATAGCTCTTCCCTATGCAAGGCGGGCGCCTTGACCTTTTCGTCGCCCACATAGCCGTCCGTCTCGCCGGAATCCTGATAATCGTGCGTCGCGGTGATCACATAGACGCGTTTGCCGGCCTCCTTCAGCGTATTCAGCAGGGCAATGCATTCCCGATGGCTCTCCACCTCGCCGTTGTTGGTGGTATCGCCGGAGACGAGCACAATGTCGCTCCTGTCATCCTTGGCGATCTGGCGGAAGGCGGCCTCCAGCACCTCGGGGCACTCCGCGAGCAGCTTCTGACTTTTGGCGTTGGCCGCCTCGTACGCTTTGCCGGAAGTGCCGGTCTTTTTGGAATAATAATGGATATCGGAAACGACCGTCAGGGTCAATGGGGTCTGTTCTGCCATATGGATGCCTCCCGTTTGAAATCGATACTTTCAGTATAGGAGGCCGCCGCATTTGTGTCAAGAAAAAACGCAAACGTTTTCGGAATCGAAACATGCTTTCCCGCGTTTTGAGCTTGGGAGAGGGATGGGGATCAGGCCGCGCAGGGATATATACCGCGCGGCATGAGCGCATTCCTCCACATCCTTGATTCAAAACTACCCTCAAAATGCAGTCGCGTCAGCGAAACTAGGCACTCTGCTTCCTTCTGAATCATACCTCCCAGCCGCACCGCTCAAAAAAACGATTCAAGCGCTTAACTTTTGGCTAACATAAGTGTTGTAATTTTGTTAGCCAAAAGTAGGAGGTGAAAAATTGGCTGCCAAAATGGGGCGTCCGACCGACAGTCCCAAAATCAGCCGCGTGACTGCTCGAATCGATATCGACACAAAAAAATACTTGATCAATACTGTAAAAAACACAATATCAATCAAGCAGAAGCAGTCCGCCGCGCAATTTTGAAACTGTTGGAAGACGTATAATCGAGCATGGAGAAGCAGCACCCAGAGCAAAAGGATATGCCGCTTCCCCCCGGTACGGTCGCCTCGAAGACGAAAGCACATAAAGACGTGCTTTCCTTTTTCAAGTACCTATCTCTTGAAAAAATGAAAGGAAGCGGCTCACATCCCGTCAAAGACACAGCCACTTCCAGTACCGCCAATGCCAAAGGCATTTTGCAGCATAAACATCATACCATATGCTGCAAACCCTTTCAAGCATTGCGGCGATTGAAAGGAGATCATTATTATGCAAAGCATTCTGGAAGCGCTCTATTACGGAAACTTATGCCCCAGTGAAAAACCACCCATCCCCGGTTCGGACACCGAAAAAGACCAGGCCGCTTACTATGATTTCGCCCTGCAATTGGAGCAATCGCTCAACGGAAAAGAAAAGGAATTGTTTGTAGCCTTTGCACAGGCCAACCAGAAGCTATGCGAGCACTCCTGCTGCGAATATTTTTCCGAAGGCTTCCGTCTCTACGCCCAGATGATGCTGGAGGTCATGCAGGGCGATCTCATACTGACCTCGCTGCGCGCTTGAAAGAAAAACAGGGCTGTTGCGAACGGCGAAAAGCTACCGTTTGCAACAGCCCCTTTTTGGGGCGCTTACGTGTTTCGTTCCCGTCTCTGCAAGGCGGAACGTTTTGCCCAGGTTTCGTCAAATTCTCGTTCTTTAAATGAGTAGGGGCAAAATTTCCAGCTTGAAATCATTATTTTTAAACCGTGATCCACCTTTTATTTTGATTTCCCGCTGTGTCTAAAGAATATGCCATCAGGAAAAAATGCCGTGACGAAGTTACAAAATCAATAATCGTCTATTATTTTATGGGAAGGCCGCAAGGGTACGCCGGGCGATGGTCCTCCCGCTCATGTATGACGATCTGGTAGAACCGGTAGCCGCCGGAGAGGTTGTAGCATTCAAAGCCGTTTTGCATGAGAATCCGGCAGGCAAGATAGCTGCGCAACCCGCTGTGGCAATTCACATAGATTGGTTTACCGCGTTCCAGCTCAGGCAGCCGTTCGCGCAATTCATCCAGCGGGAGGTTGACCGCCCCCTCGATATGCCCTCTTCCGTACTCCGCCGGGGTGCGCGTATCGAGCAGGATGACGCTGCCATCGCGCGGCAGGGCCTCAACATCGTGCCAATGGTATTGCCGCACAAGGCCGGAACGGACGTTTTCGATCACATACCCAGCCATATTGACCGGATCCTTCGCGGAGGAATACGGCGGGGCATAGGAAAGCTCCAGCTCTGTGAGCGCTTCGCCGGTCATCCCCATCCGCACGGCGGCGGCCAGCACGTCGATGCGCTTATCCACCCCTTCAAAGCCCACGATCTGCGCGCCGAGCAGCCTGCCCGTTTCCGGGGAAAAGAGCGTTTTCACCGTCATATTGGTCGCGCCGGGATAATACGTTGCATGCGAGGCGGAAAAGGTAACCGTTTTGTCAAACGCAATCCCCGCAGCGCGCGCTGCCGCCTCGTTAAGGCCGGTTGCCGCCACAGTCATATCGAAAAGCTTCAAAACCGAAGAGCCCTGCACGCCATGGTAGCGGCTCTCTCGCCCGCAGATTTGATCTGCCGCGATACGCCCCTGCTTATTGGCGGGCCCGGCAAGCGCGGCAAGCGTTTTCTCCCCAGAGACGAAGTGCACGCTTTCCACCGCGTCCCCCACCGCGTAAATATCCTGGTCTGAGGTCTGCATCCGGTCGTTGACGGCAATGGAGCCCCTGACGCCGAGCGCGAGCCCGGCCGCCCTCGCCAGAGCGGTATCCGGCGCAACGCCGAGCGCCAAGATCACAAAATCGGCGGATACGGAATCGCCGCTTTCCAGCCTGACGCGCAGCCCTGCTTCGTTCGAGGTAAAACCAGCGACTGTCTCACCCAAGCGAAGATTGACGCCCTTCTCGCGCAGGTAGGCATGAACGCTACACGCCATATCAGAATCAAGCGGGGCCATCACCTGCTCCATGCGCTCGACGATAGTCGTCTCGATCCCCTGCTGGGTCAGGTTCTCCGCCATCTCAAGGCCAATAAAGCCGCCTCCCGCCACAACCGCGCGGCGCGGCGCGTTCTGCTCGATAAAGGCGTGAATAGCAAAGGTATCCTCTACATTGCGCAGCGTAAAAATTCGGCTGTCGTTTATGCCGGGCAGCGCTGGGCGCACAGGCTTTGCGCCCGGCGAGAGGATCAGCTTATCATACGCTTCTTCATACACAACGCCATCGTCAAGGCGACGCACGGTAACGTTTTTCCGCTCCGGGTGAATCGCCGTAACTTCGTTGTGCACCCGTACCTCAATGCGGAAGCGCGCCCAAAAGCTTGCGGGCGTTTGCAAGGTGAGCGCCTCCCTGTCTGTGATCTCCCCGCCAATGTAGTAGGGCAGGCCGCAGTTAGCATAGGAGATGTAGCCGCTGCGCTCCAGTATAATGATTTCTGCCTGCTCATCTAGGCGGCGCAGCCTTGCCGCAGCCGTCGCGCCGCCCGCGACGCCGCCAATAATAACTACCTTCATTAACAATCCCTTCTTTCTCGATTCCCGTTCCAGTAAGATAACAAGAAGGGGCCGCAGCAGCAGCCCCTTTCCCTCGCTTTATTTCAGCATAGCTTCCAGCGCATGCTTTGGCTTAACCCCGACAGAGGTGGAAACCGGAACCCCGCCTTTAAACAGCATAACTGTGGGGATGCTCATCACGCCGAAGCGGGTTGCAAGCTCCGGCTCCTCGTCGATATTGACCTTGCCGACATACACTTCGCCGCTGTGTTCCTCGGCCAGCTCGTCGACGACCGGCGAGAGCATGCGGCACGGGCCGCACCAGGGCGCCCAGAAATCAACCAGCACGGGCTTCTCGGCTGCGAGAACCTCGCGCTCAAAATTATCCTGTGTAACAGTAAAAACAGACATTTTGAAAACTCCTTTCGCCTCGGACGATATTGCTTCGCCCGTTTACATTCATAGGATATGCCAAAATGCTTGTAGTTTCCGTGATAATATCACAATTCTTTGGGTTTGGATCAAATTGGTCAGCGCAAGCTCCCCTTCGCCAGATGAGCAAGCTTCCGCTCATCTAAGATCGCAACGCCCCCGCGCGAGAGTGCAACCACGCCTTCCGCCTGAAAATATTTGAGCATGCGTGTGACAACCTCCCGCGCGCTGCCGAGGTGATGCGCGATCACCTCATGCGTGAGCCGAAGCTCCTTCGTATCATCCAGCCCGCTCTCTTCCAGGAGGAAAGCAGCCAAACGCGCGTCCAACCGTTTATAGAGAATCTGGTCGAGCAGCCACATCACATCGGTAAAGCGCGAGGCCATCAATTCGTTCGTATAATTCGCCACCGGGGCGGATTGCAGCATCAGCGCCTGATACGCCTTTGTGGGGATGTGCAGCACCTCGCTCTCCCGCTCGGCGGAAATCGTGATATCAAACTGGATGCTGTTCATCATGCAGGCGGCGGAAAACAGGCACATATCGCGCTCCAGCAGGCGGTAAAGCGTGATCTCCCGACCTTCGTCGGAGACGATATAGGCGCGCAGCTGGCCCTTCAACACAAGAAATAGGCCCACGCAATCCTCCGAGCCGTTGTGCAAGACAGCCCCCTTGGAAACATGGCGCAGGGTAATCGCATTGCGCAGGGTGTCGCGCTGCGGGCCATCCAAATCCCTCCAAAAAGGAAAAAAATCAGCGTAGTCAATCATGGAGCCCTCTCCTTGTGCCGATATATAGGCAATCAATTTTCTCTGCTTACCATCAATAGTAGGAGGATTTTGGAATTCTGTCAAGAGAAAAGCTTGGAAGGACGTCGGGGAAAAAGGAGCCGCTATTGTATGCTTTCAATTGACCGCGGAACCTATCATATTTGCGGCTTGAAAATCGTATCGTTTACATATTCAGCTTTACATAAATAGATCAAACGAAGCGCAAAATTAGCACTCTTAATAATAGAGTGCTAATATTTACAGTTCGTTCACACCTCATGTATTCTTTTTTAACAATCCCCGGGTACAATAAAAACTGTTCCAAGCGGAACAAGAGACAATACAAAACTAACGAAGGAAGACGGTCGCCATGTTCTAAACAATTAAGTCTCTTCTGAGCAAAACGCACAATCAAATGAAAATTTTTTAGGAGGTATGTTTTATGTTTGATCTGATGCCTTTTGGTTATGAAAGAAGTTTGCTGGATTCCTTTGACAATTTTGAAAAAGAGTTCTTCAAGGGTATGAACCGCTCACTTGCGAGCTTCCGTACTGATATTCAGGATAAAGGCGACCATTATGTGCTGGAAGCCGAGTTGCCGGGCTTTGCCAAAGAAGATATTCATATCGACCTTGACGACAATTACCTTACCATCCGCGCCGAGCACAAAGAGGAAAAAGAGAACAAGGATGAAAAGAAAGCCTTTGTCCGCCAAGAGCGTTACTACGGCGCGTATGAACGCCGGTTTGACGTATCCGGCATCGATGTGGACGCAATCAAGGCCGGCTATGAAAACGGCGTGCTGACCTTGGAGCTGCCGAAAGCGCCGGAAATCAAACCCGAAGTTAAGAAAATTGAAATCCAGTAAAAAGCAGCAGGGAGCCGCGCAGCAATGCGGCTCCCCTTTTGTCTATGGGGTTCTGTTGACAAATGGAAACAGGAAGGATAAAAGGATGTGGCGGCGCTACCGCTTAGACGGTTCGCCCCCATCCCACAAGCGTTTGAGAAAGAGCCGCTAACTTTGTAAGGGTTGGGCGGCTGCTTTCTTTTTAGGCTGAAAAACGCCAGAACAAGCCCTGCCACGCCAATCATTCCAAGCGAAAAACCAAAAAGATTTTCATATGTAACGTATTGCAATGCAAAATGCTGCATCATCAGCATCACCCCCTTTTGGGGGCTGGCGGTCGTGAATCCGCCGGAGTAAACCGCCTGCCGTTGCCGGTAGCGCCACAATGAAATACTAGCACAAAAATCGGGCAGGTCGATCCATTTTAGGATGGCTGCCCGATTTTTTGTCAGATATCAGTTTTTGCTTTACTCCGCCGCCTTCACACGGAACAGCTTCACCCCATGCTTCGGCACATAACCTGACAGCGCATCCTGCACCTGCGCCTCGTGCCCTGTCCAGAGCTCCTTCACCTCATAACCATCCGCATACGGCAGGTCGACGAAGCCCTCGTTTGCCAACGCGCGCAAGCTCACCTCTACCTGCTTTTCCGACGGTCCCTTGTTGAAGAAGCAGACTGCCAGCTCACGGTTTTCCAAAGGTTTTACAAGAATATCCACCAGTCCATCCTTGCGCACACGGCGGCACTGCACGCCCAGCGGATCCTGATCAATGGCGATCACCTCGCGGTTTTTTAGGATGGAGAGCGTTTTATTCTCCTCATCCACAGTGCCGTCCGCTTTGATGAATTTGCGGATATCGTTTCCGAGAATCAGCGGCGCGGCCATCATGCACCAAAGGGTAAAGTGGCTCTTGTTCTCCTCAAAGGTCAGGCTCCCGTTGCCGACCTCTAGCATATCAGGATCATTCCATCCGCCGGGGCCCGCATGGGCATAGAGCCGGACGTTACGCTCATAGATGCCCAGCATCGAAACCCAATTGGCCTGGATATCCGGCGTGGTGCGCCAGAGGTTGCCCGCTTCGCGGCCCCATTGATAGGGCTTATTCCAGCCCCATTCACAAATGGAATAGACGATTGGCTTTTCTGGCTGACCGGTGCGTTTCGCATATTCTTTGGTTGCCTTTTTGAGCTGAACGCCCATGTTCTGATATTGCAGGGCAGCACTGTCAAAGCGAGAAGCAACGGGGTTATGAATTTTCACTGTGTTCCCACCCGCCTTGAGCTGCACACGCACCTGGATGCGCCCAGTTGCACTCCAGGATTTTGTGGGAGGAACATCCACATGGTATTGATCCACCCCGTTGACTGTAACCATGCAGAATTTTGCGGTATTATCCTTTTTGCGCAGGCCGATGGTCAGCACATATTCGCCCGCCTGATCCACCGTGACATTCTGGAAAGTGATTGCGCCTTGATTGGCATCCAGGCCGGCAACGTATTTGCCGCTGTCGAGCGCGCTATCCTCAATCACGCAGGCGCGGCCCTCCAGCAGCGCATCCTCCGCCTGGAGCGCAAACGCATCCCGCTCGCCTGCCTTGCCGATGAAAATTTGATCAATGCAGGGCGCTTTCGTCGGAATCTGCACATTGTGGCAGAAATCGTATTTAAAATATTCCACACCCCACTCCGCGAGCGTGCGCGCGTCCGTCTCCTCATGGCCGAGCGAAGCGGGCAGATCCTCGCAAGTCAGCGTGCCGTTGGAGGTGTAGAGCCCAAGCTTCATGCCCTGGGCATTTACATCCTCCACCAGCTTTTTGATTCCGCTCGGAAAATTTGTAAGATCGCCCTGAAGCCTCCCCTCTTCATCTCGAATGGAGGACTGCCAGCAGTCGTCCAGGTTGAGATACTGATACCCCATTTCAACCAGACCGGAGGACTTCATGGCAGCGGCCGTCTCCCGAATGATCTGCTCGTCGATCTTCTGCCGGAAGGTGTTCCAGCTTGACCAGCCCATGGGCGGAGTCAACGCCACGCCGTTGTCATAATGCTTCGTCGCGGTCACATGCAATTGCGTCTGCGCAATGAGCTTCTTTGCCACACACAGCGGGCAAATATTCTTACGTTTCAAATACGCGCCTCCGGCAGCTGCGCCCGCACCTGCCGTCAATGCCGCAAGGGCCGCTATTGTTTTTGCTTTCATGTGCAAAACCATCCTTTATTTTTATTTGATCCATCAATAAAAAAACTTTCGAGAAAGCCAGGCACGAAGGCGCTTATTGCGCGCTACGGCGATAAAAAACGCCATCAGTGCAAGGCAGCACACCGCAATCACCAGCGAATATTGCAGCGGCCTGCCCGTGTGCTGATACAGGCTAAACAACACATCGGCATAAACGGCGTATAGCGTAATCTCTGCCAGCACAGCGATAGAAACATGCGGCCAGTCGCGCCGTTTGCGCCCGAGCCATGAAATCATAAAAAGCGAGATGACGGAAAGCCCCAAAATCAGCGGAAGCCCCAAATGCAAAAACCAGCCCCGCGGCCCCCAGCCGACCACGTAATAAAGCCAGGTATACAGCGTGCCCGCAAGCGTATCCAACAGCCACAACACGAGCGGCCGCGGTTTTTCCATCAAAAATGGAACAATGAAAAACACCCAAAACAAAAGGCTGGAGGATACGATGTAGGCCGACCAGACGCCGCTGTCAAGGATCAGCAGGTTTGCCACGCCACAAATCAGGTTTGGAATAAGCAGCACCATAGAAACGAGGAAGGCAATATACCGCCGGTTCGTCCCTTCCGGAAGTGCCAACCGATCCGGATACGGCGGGGGAAGAGCCTCTTCCGGCTCGTCGAGATAAGGGTTGAGCACCGGCGCGCCGCACAGTGCGCATTTTTTCGCGCTGTCGTCTAGCTCCACGCCGCAATTGACACAATAGGACAAGTCATAAGCACCTCCAGATGCCGCATACAACGGCCCAAAATGAAAATTACTCCATCTGCTCCCGGTTGCTTTCGATCTTCACATGGATGCCCATTTTCACAAGCCGAGTGAAAAATTCCCGCTCAATATCACTTTCCTGATAGATATTGGCAAAGGTCAGCGAAAACGTATTTTGGAAGCTGACCGCCGCGCAGCGCGAGCCGCTACGTCTGCCGGGCCCAGTCATGAGCACAAAACGGTCGATATACGCCTCCATCTCCTTTGGCACACGCACGATACCGAGATTGGAAATCAGCACGCTGGTCGCCTTTTCGCCTGTGATCAAAAACGATAAGCCAATAAAAAAATCTTTAATGGGCAGCGGCAGAAAGCGCATAAACGGATTCGACTCGAGCTTGAGATTGCTCGACATCATGGCGTTAAGCTCTTTCGAATTGTTGATATAGCGCAGGTAGAGGGAAACCTGCCGAACGATTTCCGCAAACGTATACTCTCCCATGTTGGGATCAATGCGTACGGAATAGCAAAGCGAAAAATTGCGCAGTGTTTTTGTGGGAAAGGAGTTGCGCAAATTGACAGGAATTTGGACGCTTACATCCTTCAGCTTTCCGCGCCCCCGGTGCTCTTCGAGCTGTTTGCGGTAATGCACATCTAACAATAGCGCCGCTATAAACTCCGTAATCGTCACACCATATTCCTTCGCCTTGTTTTTCAATGCGTCAACGGGCATATAGCCGGTGGTGATATTGACCATGTGCGCAGGCATGCGTGTGCCCTTTGCGTGGTAGGCAAATTTATTCACCTTGTGGCGCGGTGCGGCCTTTGAGGAGGCGAAGCGCTGAAAGGGATCGCTGACCTCATCCTGCGTGGGCCGCTCGTTGAGATCAAGCACCCCTTCACCCGGCGGAATTTCATGCCCCATCAGCCGCAAATATTGAGCCGCAATCGTGCTCAGCAGGCGGGAGGCGCCGTAAGCATCGCTGAGCGCATGGTAAAAATCGATGGAAATTCGTTTTTCATGGTAATAAACGCGAAATAAAAAACGGTTATTCTCCCGCCAATTCACACGGTGGCAGGGGTTTTGGATATCCGGCTGGATCGGTGGAGCCAGACGATCATTTTTTTCTAGATAATGCCAAAAGAAGCCCCTGCGCATCCTGACATTGAAACAGGGAAAACGCGGGAGCGTCATAATAACAGCCTGCTCCAACACTGCGGGGTCCACTTTCTCCCGCAGCACGACAGAGAGGCGAAAAATATTGGACCACTTTTGGGTATTCTGCCCTGGAAAAATTTTGGCCGCATTATCGAGCCTGTACCACTCGCGCGGTTTGAAGATCCCCTTTGACTGAGCCATGCAACACACCTCGCAGCAAGGGATAAATCAATCTGGATACGATGGCTAATTAGGTGTTTTTATCCACCTGATGAAACTGCTTGAGGTTGCCGGATTTCTGACGGCGGCGAGCAAGCTCTGCCGTCACATCGGAAACATCGATGCCCTCGTTTGCCATCAACACCAGCAGGTGAAAGAGCAGGTCGCCGATCTCTGCAACGGTATCTTCTTTCACGCCGTTTTTGGCTGCGATAATCGTCTCGCCCGATTCCTCCGCCACCTTTTTTAAAATTTTATCCGTGCCCTTTTCAAAAAGATAGCAGGTATAGGAGCCCTCCTGCGGGTTTTCCCTGCGGTCAAGGATCACATTATATAATTCCTGAAAAACATCCTGCATGGGTTAGATTTCCTCCCATATGGTTTGATAAAAACAGCTGTGGCTGCCCGTGTGGCAGGCGGGGCCCGTCTGACGCACGGTGATGAGCAGCGTATCATCGTCGCAGTCCGAACAGATGGAGAGAACCTTCTGGGTATGACCGGAGGTTTCGCCCTTGTTCCAAAGCTTTTGGCGCGAACGGCTGTAAAACCAAGTATACCCTGTTTCCATCGTTTTGGCAAGAGATTCCAAGTTCATATAAGCGAGCATGAGCACCTCATTCGTGCCCTCTTCGACGATGATTGCCGGAATGAGCTCCGCTTTTACAAAATATTTTGATAAATCCACAAAAATGTCTCCTTCCGAAACAGATATCAGACGACAGGCAAATAGCTAAACGCTGTCATCTGATATCTGCAATCTGAATCGCCTCGCGCAGGGAAAGCGTTCCTTTATAAATCGAGCGTCCGCAGATCGCGCCGTACAGCCCGCAATCCCGCAGGGCGGCAATATCGCTGAGATTTGTCACGCCGCCGCTTGCGACGATATCGCATTTCACCGCCCGCTGGATGCGGGTAAGCTGCCCGAGATTCGGCCCGGAGAGCATCCCGTCGCGCGCGATATCCGTGCAGATCAGGCATTGCACGCCTGCATCCTCCATGCGCTTTGCAAGCTCCACATCGCTGACCGCGCTCGTTTCCACCCAGCCCTCGGCGGCCACCATGCCGTCGCGCGCGTCGATGCCCACAGCAATCTGGCCGCCGAATTCTGCCACGGCCTGGCGGACAAGCAATGCGTCCCGCAGGGCAATGGAGCCGAGGATCACGCGGGAAATCCCGTTTTCGAGATAAAAAGCGATATCCGCCATGGTGCGGATACCCCCGCCAACCTCCACTTTCAGCCCGCTTTCCTGCACGACCTCCAGAAAGATCCCGGTGTTTTTGCGCACACCCTCTACCGCGCCGTCGAGATCAACCATGTGGACCCAGGAAGCGCCCGCAGCCTTGAAAGCCCCTGCGGCTTCCAGCGCACTGTTTGCCACCTGCTCAGCGGTGGACATTTCACCCTGATACAGCCGCACGCAGGTCCCGTTTTTAATATCGATCGCGGGAAAAATCAGCATAACAAAACCCCTTTTATAGATTTCAGCGTTCAAACATCAGATATCAGACGTTCCTGATCCCGTTCTGACGGCTGGTTATCCGATTTCTAAAGTCTGTCTATTCCAGCGTCCCCTTGGTGGACAGCGTCCCTTTCCCCGTTTGTGTAACCGCCTGGCGCAGCGCGTGTGCCGCCGCTTTAAACAGCGCCTCGATCTGGTGATGGGAATTGCCGCCGTAGGGCACGTTCAGGTGCAGCGTGACCCCGGCGTTCATGGCAAACGCGCGGAAGAATTCGCCGCACATGCAGGTGTCGAACCCGCCGACGCGCTCCTCCGGGAATACCGCGTTGAACACCAGATAGGGCCGCCCGCTAACGTCCACCGCCGCAGAGGCGAGCGTTTCATCCATCGGCAGAAGAAAGCTGCCGTAGCGCGCAATGCCGCTCTTATCACCGAGCGCCTCACAAAAGGCCCTGCCCAGCACGATGCCCGCATCCTCAATCGTGTGGTGGCAATCCACCTCCAGGTCGCCTTTAACGGCCACCTCAAGCCCGAAGCCGCCGTGCACGGCGAAGGCCTCCAGCATGTGGTCAAAAAAGCCGACGCCCGTATTGATTGCAACGTCGCCGCCGTCCAGATTGAGGCGCACAGTCACGCGCGTTTCCTTCGTGCTGCGCATCTGTTCGGAAGTCCGCATATTTCCAATCATCCTTTCTCTGTATAAAAGAAACGGATTGCATCCGCCGCCTTCTCATTTTCATGGTTGCGCCCGGCCGTCACCCGCAGGTATTCGCCCATGCGGCGCACGATAATCCCCTGCCTTTTCAGTGCGTCGAACAGCTCGCCCGCCCGCTCGCATTTCGCCCAGACAAAATTGGTGACGGGCCGCACGATTTCCACCTTGCCGGGGAAATCGGCCGCCAGCGATTGGAACAGCCGGTAAAGCGCCTCGCGCGAAACGATCAGCCGCTCAATATTGCGCCTGAGCTGCTCCGGATGCGAAAATGCAACGCACCCAAGCGCCTGCGAAACGGAATTGACATTGTAGGGCGACTTCACGCTGCGGATCACGCGCGTGAGCATTTCATTCGCCACGGCAAATCCCAGCCGGATGCCCGCGAGGCCGATCGCCTTTGAGCAGGTGCGCAGGATGATGAGATTGTCATACTGCGCCGCCTCCCGCAGCAGGGATTGATCCCAAAAATCCATATACGCCTCGTCCAGCACAACAAGCGCGTCCGTCCCGCGGATGATTTTACGCGCATCGTCCGCGGAAAGGCCCACGGAGGTTGGGTTGCAGGGGTTGGAGAATACGATTAGCCGCGCGCCTTCCCGCCGCGCCGTGTCGATCACCCGCTGCGGATCAATGGTGAAATCCGCGTTTTTCTCCATCGTCACGCACGGGCACTCGACGATGCCGGTATAGAAGCGGTACATGGAAAAATCCGGCGCAAGGGTGAGCACCTTGTCCCCTTTTTGCAGAAAAGCGCTCATGATAATGGAGATCAGCTCGTCCGAGCCGTCGCCCGCCGTCACAAGCTCCGGCGAAATGCCGTAAAAGGAGGCAAACAGGCCGCAGACCTTCTGCGCATACGGGTCCGGATATCGGTTGAGCGCGGTTTCTTCCAGCGCTTTCCTCATCTCCGTCTGCACTTCATCGGGGAACGGAATGTAGGATTCGTTTGCATCCAAGCGGATCGGATACGCCCCGCAGATCGGGTCGTAAGGGGTCAGCGTTTTGATTTTATCATTCAGGGCAAATGCCACGGATAGGACCATCCTTTCTCTATCGGCAAATCAAAAAATCTTATTTTCCCTTTAAAACCGCACTTTGATGGAATTCGCGTGAGCGGTTAGGCCCTCTGTTTCCGCGAGCTTGACGATATCGTCCTTCGCTTCGCGCAGGGCTGCCTCCGTATAATAGAGAAAGCTCGATTTTTTTACGAAGCTGTCCACCCCCAGCGGGGAGAAAAAGCGCGCCGTCCCGCTCGTGGGCAAAACATGATTCGGCCCTGCGTAATAATCGCCCAGCGGTTCCGGTGAATAGTTGCCGAGAAAAACCGAGCCGGCGTTATCAATCCGGCCGATGTATTCCATCGGGTTTTCCACACACAGCTCCAGATGCTCGGGCGCCAGATCGTTTGCAAAGCCGATGGCCTCGTCGAGCGTCCGGCAAATAATCACTGCGCCGTAGTCTAGGAGGGACTGTTCAATGATTTTCCGGCGGGAAAGCGAGCGCACCTGCTCCTTAAGCGCGGAAACCGTCTCCCTTGCGATCCGTTCGCTGGTGGTGAGCAGGATGGCGGAGGCCAGCACGTCATGCTCGGCCTGGGACATGAGGTCGGCCGCTAAAAAGGCGGGATTAGCCGTATCATCTGCAACGATGAGAATCTCACTCGGCCCCGCGACCATATCGATATCGACCGTGCCATAGAGCAGCCGCTTTGCCGTGGCAACATAAATATTGCCCGGCCCGACGATCTTATCCACGCGTGGCACCGTTTCGGTGCCGTAAGCAAGCGCCGCCACTGCCTGCGCGCCGCCCATGAGGTAAATCCGATCTACTCCCGCGACTGCCGCGGCCGCGAGGATATCCGGATTGGCGCTCCCATCCTTTGCAGGAGGCGTGACCATGACCAGCTCCTCCACGCCCGCGATCTTTGCGGGGATCGCGTTCATCAGCACGGAGGAGGGGTACGCCGCTGTGCCGCCCGGCACATAGAGACCGACGCGTTTTAGGCCGCGCACGCGCTGGCCAAGGATCACACCGTTATCGAGCGTGTTTAAAAAGCTCTGCCGCTTCTGCCGCTCGTGAAAATCGCGGATGTTGGCGGCCGCCTGATAGAGGGCATAGACGAACTTGGAATCGCACTGGTCGAGCGCCGCTTCCATCTCCGGCCGCTCGACGAGGATATGTTCAGGCATCTGTCCGTCGAATTGGAGCGTATAATTCTCCACGGCGCGGTCGCCATTCTGCCGGACGTTATCAAGAATCGCGGTCACGGCGGCGGTCACCTTGCGGTCGACCTCTCCGCTGCGCGCTTTGAGCTGCCGGAGGAGCTTTTGCTCCGCCCTTCCGTCAGCATGGGTAATTGGGATCATTGCAATTCCTCCTTCACTTGGTCCACCTGCTCCAAAAACGCCTCGATCTCCTCGCGGCGCAGCTTCATGCTCGCCATATTCACGATCACGCGCGCGGAAACCGGCAGGATCTCTTCAATCACTTCCAAGCCGTTTTCCTTGAGCGTAGTGCCCGTTTCCACAATATCAACAATCGCATCAGAAAGCCCCAATAAGGGTGCGAGCTCTACGGAGCCTTCAATTTTGATGATCTGAACATCCATGCCCTTTGATTCAAAATAGGAGCGGGCCACTTTGGGGTATTTCGTTGCAATGCGCTTAACGTTATAACCGCTGAAAAAATCCTTTCCTACCGGCCCCGCGAGTGCAAACCGGCAGCGGCCGAAGCCAAGGTCCGTCACCTCATAGAAGCTCGCGCCGTTTTCCACGATCGTATCCTTGCCCACGACGCCGATATCGCACACACCATGCTCAATATAGGTGATGACATCCGCAGCCTTCGCCAACACTACCTCATATGGGCCCACCGGGAGAATCAGCCTTCTTCCCTTTTCGATCAGCGCCGTGCAGTCGAGCCCCATCTTTGTGAAAAGCTGCACGCTCATCTTTTCAAGCCTGCCCTTGGTGAGGGCGATCCGGATTGGCCTCATTGCACTTCGCCCCCTTTCACGCCGTTGATCGTGATGACCTCCACGCTCTCCTCCTTGACGACATCGAGCCTGCCGATGCCCTTGCGAGCCGCATAGTCACGCGCCGCTTCAGCGGAATTGAGCACACAGTTTTCGCACACAAGCCCCTGCGCGTTCAGGGAGCGCGCATAGGAGAGCGCCCGCACCTCGCAGCCGTCGATACCAAACACCAGCACATCAGCCGCCTTCGGCTCGGCCGCGTCGCCCCGCGCGCACATAGCGGAGGCCAACGCATCCACCTCCACGCCGAATCCGGTCGCGGGCAAAGGGCATCCAAATTCACCGAGCAGGCCGTCATAGCGCCCGCCGGAGAGCACCGTAATTCCCGAGCCCTCAATATAGCCCCGGAAAACAGTGCCTGTATAATAATTCCCGCGGTGGACGAGCCCCAGATCAATATTCACCTTGTTCTGTAAACCAAGCTGCATCAGCAGCCGGTAGATGTTGCGAAGATAAGCGAGCGGCTCCAGGGCGCTTTCCCCATCATATAATGCGGCGGCCTCATCCAGCACCTCTTCGCCGCCAAACAAACGTGGCAGCCTGCGCACCGCGCGGGCAGCCTGCGTATCCCCCACCTGATCGAGCGCGTCGTTCAAAGCGGCATAGTTTTTCATTTCAATCAGCTCCACGATCTCACCGCGCAGCTTTTCATCCGCCTCCAGCGCCTGAAACAATGCGCCGGAAAAACCGGCATGGCCGATTTCAATACGGAAATCCGGCGCGCCGCACTGCTCCAGCGCATCCACAGCCGTTGTAAGGATTTCCAGATCGGCCCGCAGGCCGGATGCGCCGATGAGCTCAATGCCACTCTGCGCCGCCTCATCCCGGCGGCCGGTCAGCCCCGGGTTGCGGCGAAAAACATTCTGCGAATAGAAAAGCCGCAGGGGGATTGCTTCCTCCCGCAAGCGCGTGGCTGCAATGCGCGCAATGGGAAGCGTGTTATCCGGGCGCAAAACCATCAGCCTGCCATGCGAATCCGTAATATTATAAAGGGTTTCCAACGGCATACCGGCACTCTCCCGGTCAAACACGTCGAAGAACTCCAAGGTTGGCGTGATCACGCGGTTATAGCCCCTTGCCTTAAATAAACCGGAAAGCCGGCTCTCCACCTCACGGCGGGCGGCGCACTCCTCAAAAAGCAGGTCACGCGTGCCCTCCGGCGTCGCACGCTCATATCGTCTGATTGCCAAAATAACGGCCCCTTTCGCTTTAGCGTGATAGCATGATATCACATTGAATAAGTTGTGTCAACCCTTCGCCTGCGCTTTTGCCAGTTCCTTCTCTTTTCGTATAGTCTCCAGCCGTTGCATATAGTCCGGGTAGCGCATCAATATTTTTTGGGGGTAATCCTGAATCATGCCGTTGTTTAAAATGTCATCAATGGTTTCCGATAGCTCAACCAGAGAGATGTTCCCTCCCTCCATTACCCACATGCGCAGCACGCCGACAGTGCCAGAGACAGTAAAGTTCACACGGGTGCGCAGGTCAAGCGATTCCTCATCCAAAAAGATCAAATACAGCAGCGTCAGGAATTCATCTCTAATGCGCGACTCCAACTCTTCGAAAATATACCCAGATGCTGATCCGCGAAGCAGCTTCACATAATACTCTTTATCCTGTTCAAGCCATTCTGAAATATTAACGAACAGCGTCAGAGGCATCGAGGTGGGTAAGGGCGTAAAAAAATCATGGAAAAAGCCCTGAATCGTCTCCACAAATTCATTCTCCATCTGCTCCAGCATATCGTAAATATCCAAATAATGCAGATAGAATGTGCTTCTGTTGACATCCGCCTTCTGAGTCAGCTCTTTGACGGAAATTTTACCGACCGCCTTCTCCAGCATCAGATCTACCAAAGCGTTTTGCAGCAACATTTTCGTCCGTTTTATCCGCCGGTCTTGCGTCTCCTCCTGCATTCATATCATCCTTTCTAATCAACAATCTATTCAATTCAGTCCATTAACCTACATATTAAAAAAATCTGATGCGTGACATCACATCATAGGCTTATTATAATAAAAGTGTAATCAATAATCAACACATTGTATGGAAAATGCATCCTCCTATTTCACCCGCTTGTCAAAACCGTTCTTTCCACTTTGACGAGCGCCTTTTCCGACATGCGTCCGGACAGCTTTTCTCTCCCCCTTTCTTAGCGTCCGGCGATTCATAAACCCCATCCGATAAGAAGAAAACCGCAGGCCGTATGGTCAGCGGTTTTCTTCTTATAATCTATTGAAAAAGAGAATCTCTTACACTCCGTTTTTCACCCAACCAGCCACTGTCGGGCTTTTATATGCCCTGTCCAGGCTGGCCGGCAGCGATGATCCGGCTGATCGCCGCAAAGCATTCGTCAATCGGGTTTGCACTGTCGATCACATATTCGCCCTCCAGGGGGCCGATATCTGCTTTCCGATAATGCTCTAAAACATGCTCCAGAGAATGAAACGATTCATGCAACAGTGGATTTTTCAGCCGTTCCAGATGCCGCTGCTTCCATGCTTCCTCATCGCTACAATCCAGAAAAAAACGAAACACTTTGTTCTGCTTAAAATCCAGCCTGTTCAGAAAAAACGCCGCATTGCCCCGGTCGCCGAGGGCCAGGTCCACAATGAAATCCGCGCCCAAGCTGAGATTGGTTTGCAGGATGCAGCAAAGGATATCATAACATAGAGCATTTCCGGCACCCCGGTCTGTTAGATACTCACCGCTTTTGATCGCATCGGTGATATCGTCCTTGCGGAAAACAGGGATCGCCAGCTTTTGAGACAGGCGGCTGGATAAGGTCGTTTTTCCGGTAGCCGCCTTGCCACGAAACAGATAAACGGTTCCCATATACCTCCATTCTGCCGCTATACATCAGCATAAATGGGGCTGAAAAAGCGGCGATTCCAAAAAAAGCTCGGCTCTTTTCGAGCAAAAGTCCGGCTAAATCCTCCTGTATGCCGTTTTGCTGATGTTTAAAGCGAATCCTTCTCAGCCAGAAGCGTTTCCATGGAAATCGCCTCAAACCGCGTGGTATCCACGCTTTGCGCCTGATCGATCTCCTCATACAGGATGCCGATCCGATCATCCGGCAGCTGCGTCAGGCAGGAATAGGCGAAGGATTGTTCCGGCCCCGTAATGGCAAAATGATAGTTCCACGCAAAGGTATAGGGAGCAGCCGCTCCCTCCTTCCTATCGATCAGGCCAATATGGACCATGCCGTGCTTGCGGCCCGGCCCAGCCGGGGCGGAGACGAGCACCGCGGGCTTGCCATCGATGCAGCCCCCATAGCGGATGGCGGAGAGCTGGCAGCCTGATCCTCCTGCCAGAGGCAGCCCTGGCACCAGCGCGCCGTCGCTCCAGGTAATGCCGCCGTCCGCGCTGTGGGCCGTGGCGACTCTGCCCGCCTTGGTGCGGGCAAACACCTGCACGCTGCCATCCGGCAGCTCCACAAGCTGGGATTCGCTCATCATGCCGATCTCCCGCCCATAGCGCGGCCCACCGCCCAAATGCCAGGTTCCGCCATGATCGTCGCTGTAAATCACCATGCAGGACTGCTCCCGAAAGCCAGCCGTCACATGATAAACAGGGAACAGCAGCCTTCCGGCATGTTCCCCGCCACGCAGCTGGACGCCACAGCCTGGCCCTGTTACCAGCACGCGCATATCCGGCGATTTTACCATTGCATTAAGGGAAATGGGGCTTGACCAGGTTTTGCCCTGATCATCGCTATAGCGCAAAAATAGATAAGATGTTTTTTCTGCTTGAAAAAGGGAATCCGCGTAAAAAAGATGCATCGGCACTTTGATATCCGTCTTTTTCGTGCGCACCAGTGTTTTCCCGACGATAGCCCGCCGCTGGCGGACAAAAAGCGGCTTTCCGTTTTCCAAAAGCTCATATTCCGCATTCAGGGAATAGGCGGTTGGCTGCCCATCCTGCGAACAAATCATTCCGTCCGGGCGCACATAATAGCGGAAGGATAAGCTGCCCTTTTTACGCAGCCGCAGGCAGGCCTCGCCGCCAATTTGCGCATAACCTGAGCCCGTTTTGGCCTGTAGGGAACCAAATCCGCCGGGGAACATATCCACCAACAAAAAAATCCGCCCCGTTTCCCGATCCTCCAGCAGGCATGGATCTATAGTTGATGCGCTCGGCTTTGTGGCCATCGCGCCGTTGCGCAGCGGCAAACGCGCATCGCTATCTGCATAGTCTACAAGGTGGAAGGGAAGCGTTGGCTTCGACCATGTTTTGCCGCAATCGTTGCTCAGGGAGAGCGCTGTATCCAAATTGTTAGGCGAATCATGCAGGCCGCCGAAGCGGGCGTCCATTGCGGCAATGGTCACGCCCTGCTGCGTGGTGATCAGGGCGGGAATTCGGTAGTAATTGCAGCCGAGCCCATCCCCAGAATGGAAGGGTATCGCAAAGGAGCGATTCTGTTGCGTCATTGCATTCCACAGCCTTTCTTTAACCAAATAAGCTCATCTGGCTGCTCTGGGGCAGCCCCTCAAGCGCGCCCGCCTCGCCCAGCATCGTCATCACGCTGCTGGAAACGCCGGAGCGGTTGCGCAGATCATCGCAGGAGATGAATGCCCCTTGGCCGTCATCCCGCGCGGCGGCAAGGCCCTTTGCCGCGCTTTCACCCGTCCCCTTGAGGGCCAAAAACGGCAGGCGGATTTTACCATCCTCAATCTGATAAACGGTCGCGTCGGATTTGTAGAGATCAACGGGCAAAAACTCAATGCCGCGCGCGAGCATCTCGTTGACAATCTGCAAAATGGTGAGCTGATCCTCCTCTTTCGCGGAGGCGTCCTTGCCCTTTGCCATCAGCTCATCCATTTTGCGCTTGACCGCTGAACGCCCCGCCACGGCTGACACCGCGTCAAGGTCGCCGCCGCGCACGGTAAGAAGCGCCGCGTAATATTCCAGCGGCCGGTAGATTTTATACCAGCCCAAGCGCAGCGCGGCGCTGACATAGGCCGCGGCGTGCGCCTTGGGGAACATATATTTGATCTTCAGGCAGGAGTCGATATACCACTCCGGCACGTTGTTATCCCGCATGGCCTGCTTGTGCTCGTCCGTGAGGAGCTTGGGGGCCTTGCCCTTTCGGACGATCTCCATGATTTTGAACGCCATGCCAGGCTCTACACCCTTATGCATCAGATAGGTCATGATGCTGTCACGCGTACCGATTACCTCAGAGATGGTGCAGGTACCGTTCTGAATGAGTTCCTGCGCATTGCCAAGCCACACGTCCGTGCCGTGCGACAGGCCGGAAATCTGCAACAGGTCGGAGAAGGTCTTCGGCTTTGCCTCCATGAGCATACCGCAAACGAAATTCGTGCCCATCTCAGGGATGGAGAGCGTTCCCGTCGGCCAGCCGATCTCCTCGGCTGTCACGCCGAGCGGCTCCGGGCTGGTGCACAGCTCAATGATCTTGCGGTCGCAAATATCCACGTCCATCACCGGGATGCCCGTCATATCCTCCAAGTGCTTGTAGAGGGTGGGCACATCGTGGCCAAGCTCATCGAGCTTTAACAGCGTATCGTGCAGCGCGTGGAAGTCAAAGTGCGTGGTGACGGAGCCCTTATCCGCGTCATCCGCCGGGTGCTGGACGGGCGTGAACTCATAAACCTCATGATCGTTCGGCACAACGACCATGCCGCCCGGATGCTGGCCGGTGGTGCGCTTGACGCCGGTGCAGCCGCGCGCAAGCCGCTCCTCCTCAGCTTTGTGCAGAATCAGGCCCCGTTCCTCCGTATATTTTTTCACGAAGCCATAGGCCGTTTTTTCCGCCACCGTGGAGATTGTGCCGGCCTTGAACACATTTTGCGGGCCGAACAGCTCCTCCGTATAGCGGTGGGATTGCGCCTGGAACTCGCCGGAGAAGTTCAGGTCGATATCCGGCTCCTTATCGCCGTTGAAGCCGAGGAAGGTCTCGAACGGGATTTCATGCCCGTCACGCTTCATCGGGATGCCGCAGTGCGGGCAATCCTTGGGCGGCAGGTCGTAGCCGGAGCCGACGGAGCCGTCGGTAAAGAATTCACTGTGGCAGCACTGCGGGCAGACATAGTGCGGCGCAAGGGGGTTCACTTCGGAGATACCCGCCATCGTCGCCACGAACGACGAGCCGACGGAGCCCCGGGAGCCGACGTGATAGCCGTGATCCTCGGAGTTTTTCACCAGCTTCTGCGCGATGATATAGAGGACGGCAAAACCGTGCTCGATGATCGAATCGAGCTCGCGCGTAAGGCGGTCGGCCACATACTGTGGCACAGGATCTCCATACATCTTTTTGCAGTTCGTCCAGCAGATTTCGCGCAGTTCCTCCTTCGCGCCGGGGATGTTCGGCGGGAAATTGCCCTCCGGGAAGGGGCGCATCACGTCTACCATATCCGCAATTTGATTCGGATTTTCCACGACCACCTCATAGGCCCGCTCGCCGAGATAGGCAAATTCATCGAGCATTTCCTGCGTGGTGCGCAGGTAGAGCGGGGCCTGGTTGTCCGCATCGGAAAATCCCTGCCCAGCCATGAGGATGCGGCGGAAAATTTCATCGCCCGGGTCAAGGAAATGGACGTCGCACGTGGCGACCACCGGTTTATTCAGCTCATCGCCGAGCTTGAGAATCGTCTGATTAATCTCCTCCAGCTGCTTTTCGCCGCTGACACGGCCCTCCCGCACGAGGAAGGCGTTGTTGCCCTTGGGCTGGATTTCCAGATAATCGTAAAACGAAGCGATTGATTTTAGCTCGTCCCAAGGCCTTCCGTCGAGCACGGCGCGGTAGAGCTCGCCCGCCTCACAGGCGCTGCCGATCAAAAGCCCCTCGCGGTATTTGATCAGCTCGCTCTTCGGGATGCGCGGCTGGCGGTAGAAATACTTCAGGTGGGACATCGAGACCAGCCGGTAGAGATTTTTCAACCCCGTCAGGTTCTTCACCAGGATGATCTGGTGATAGGAGCGCAGCTTTTTGGGGTCCACCTCCGAAAGCGCAGTATTGAGCAGGCCAATCGATTCAATATTGCCCGCTTTGCGCGCTTCTTCGAGCAGAAGGACAAAAATATCCGCCAGGATTTTGGCGTCATCACAGGCGCGGTGGTGGTTAAAATCCTCCAGCTTTAAATATTTCGCAACCGTATCGAGTTTATAATTCTTCAGCCCCTTTAAGAGCGAGCGGCTCATCGGGACGGTATCGATGCTGGTATAGTTGTATTCGATATGATGCCGCGCACAGACCGCGCGAATAAAGCCGGTATCAAAGGGGGCGTTGTGCGCTACCAGCGTGGCAGCGTCGCCGCAGAAGGAAAGAAACGCGCGCACCGCCGCTTCCTCGTCTGGCGCATCCTTGACCATCTCGTCCGTGATGCCGGTCAGCTCCGTAATGCGCGCGGGGATTGGCATTTCTGGATTGGCAAAGGTATCGAAGGAATCGAGGATTTTCCCGCTCTTTACGCGCACAGCACCAATTTCCGTGATGCGATCATCCTGCGCGTTGAAGCCTGTGGTCTCGATATCGAAAACGATAAATTCACCGTCGAACGGCGTATCCTCTCGGCCGGTGACAATCGGCACCATATCGTTGACGAAATAGCCTTCCACGCCGTAGATCACCTTAATTCCCGTTGCAGCGGCGGTGTTCATCGCCTCCGGGAACGCCTGCGCAACGCCGTGATCCGTGATTGCAACAGCCTTATGCCCCCATTCAGCAGCACGCTTGATAAGCGCGGAGCAGTCGGAGATACCATCCATTGCGCTCATTTTGGTGTGCAGATGGAGCTCGACGCGCTTGACCGGTGCATCATCCATCTTCTTTTCCTTCTGGACGCTCATGATGGAAAGCGGGCGGATCGCGTAATCACGGAAGTATTTATCGTAGCTGACGCTGCCGCGCACCAGCACCGTCATTCCATCCTTGATGGCCTGATCGACCTTTGCGGCATTTTCTTTCTCATCAAAAATCTTCACCGTGTAGGAGCCGGTGTAGTCGGTGATGTGAAAGGAGATGATGAGGCTTCTGCCGTCACGCGTCTCCTTCGATTCATAGCCGAACACGTCTCCCCAGACTGTGACCGTGCCGTCCTCCGGGTTGAGATCGCGGATCGGCGCCGGCTTGTTGCGCACCGGGCGGCCCAGAATCTCCCGTGCGGTTTCGAGATAAAGCGGCAGGCCGTCGTACATCTTGTGCTCGCCTTTCAGCTTATCCCCTTCCGCTTTGCGTTTGGCGGCCTCCCGCTCTGCTTTCTGCTGCGCATCCGCCTGCTCCTGCATTTTCACAAAAGCCGGCGCTTCCGGCGTAACGGTCACTTCGCCGTCAAACCGGATTTCTACCGCAACACCGAAGCGCTTTTGCACCAGCGCGCGCAGAAAGGCGTCGCAGCCCGTATCTTTTAGAATATCCGCGCCGCCGTGCGTGAGCGTGATGGTGAACACATTCTCCTCCAGACGGGCCGCCGCATCATTCAAAAAGCCGTTCGCAGCGGCGTTTTCCCGCCGCAGCGCCCGCACCATATGTGGAAAATAGGCTTCTGAAAAAGCCTCCTTGGGAAAATACGGCTCAATCGCCACCGATTGCAGCCGCATCAGCGTTCGGATTGACCGCTGCGCCGCCTCCAGCGTTTCCTCCGGAAATACGGCGTCAAAATCCACTTCGATATCCAGCGCACGCGCTTCCCGTTCAATGACAACAGACAGAACCTGCCCATCGGACAGATTCTGCCTGATATGCTCCTCTATGTAATCCCCAAACAGGGCTAAAAAACGATCCTTCTGCATAACGTCTCCTATATGCTATTCATTTGCGGTCGTTTGCCTCTCAAAGCTTTTCGATCTCCCGCATCAGTTCGTCCAGAATCTGATCCTCCGGCACCTTGCGGATGATCTCGCCCTTTTTGAAAAGTAGGCCGCAGCCGTCGCCGCCTGCTACGCCGATATCCGCCTCTCGCGCTTCGCCTGGGCCGTTGACTGCGCAGCCCATGACCGCCACTTTGATCGGCTTGCGGCAATCCCGCAACCGCTCCTCCACCTGGGCGGCCAGGCCAATCAGATCGATCTTCGTACGCCCGCAGGTCGGGCAGGAAACGAGCGTGGGCGCATCCGTCTTGAGCCCCACAGCCTTGAGGATATCGAAGCCCGCATAGACCTCATTGACCGGCGCGTCCGTCAGGGAAACGCGGATCGTATCGCCGATGCCGTGCAGCAGAAGCGAACCGATGCCAGCGCTTGATTTAATCAACCCCATGCGGGCGGTACCTGCCTCCGTTACGCCAAGATGGAGTGGATAATCACACTGCGCCGCAATGATCTCATATGCCTCCACCATCCGCTGCACATCCGAGGATTTGATCGAAATCACAATATCGTAAAAATCGCATTTTTCCAGCAGCCGCACATGATACATGGCGCTCTCCGCGAGCGCCTGCGCCGTCGGAGCGCCATGCTCTGCAAGGATCTCCTTTTCCAGCGAACCGCTGTTGACGCCAATGCGGATAGGGATGCTCTGCGCCCTACAGGCATCTGCAACCGCCTTTACCCGCTCGTCGGAGCCAATATTGCCCGGATTAATGCGGATTTTATCCACCCCCGCCTCCACGCAGGCAAGCGCAATGCGATAATCAAAATGGATATCCGCCACAACCGGCACGGGCACTGCCTTTTTTAACGCGGGAATCAACTGCACGGATTTGAGATCCGGCACTGCGGCACGGATGATCTCGCACCCTGCCTCATACAGGGATTTTGCCTGTGCAACATTGCCCTCCACATCGTGTGCGGGAACGTTGAGCATCGACTGCACGCTCACCGGAGCGTCTCCGCCGATCTGCACGCCGCCTGCAAAAACGGCCCGGCTTTGCCTTCTCTCCATCGTATGTCATTCCTTTCTCATGGCAAAAGCGGCAGTTACGTCATCCACCTCGGATGAGCCGCAAAATATCATTGAATGTGACCACTGCAATCAGCGCAAACATCAAAACCAGGCCGATCGCGTGGATCATCCCTTCTCGCTTCGGGTTGATGGGCTTTCTGCGGATGCCCTCGATGATCAGGAAAAAGAGCCTGCCGCCATCAAGCCCCGGGATCGGCAGCAAATTGAATACGCCGATATTGATCGTGATAAACGCCATCAGCGACAGCGCGTTGAGGAACCCGCCGGATGTGGTCGCCTCTGCAATCACGCTCACCGTGCCGACTGGGCCGGCCAGATCGCTCAAGCCGAAACGCCCTGTTACAAGGTCAAACAGGCTCAGCCACACGAGCCTTGCCATGGAGGCCGTTTCCAGGAACGATGTTTTCAGCACGTTCCAAAAGGTTTTATTCTCACCGATGATAATAAAATCAAAGGTGATGACCGTTTGACCGTCCACCTCGCGCGTGTCGAATTTCACATTTTTTAATTCGGTCTTCTGGCCGTCGCGCTTGACGGTGAAATCGATCACGCCGTCCCTATCCCGCGCCATGAGGAAGCTGATATCCCGATCCGACCAGACGGATGTGCCGTTGATATGCGTGATCACATCGCCCTCCTGCAAGCCGGAGGACTGGCTTGATGCGTTTTCATGGAAACCGGCGATCTGGGTCGTTCCAATCAAATTCTGCTGGGTGAGCAAAATCGCAACGAGCACAAGGCCGAGGATAATATTCATCACCGCGCCTGCGATCACAACGAGGAAGCGCTTCCACACGGGCTTTTGGTTAAAAGCCCGCTCATCTTCGCTTGCCTCATCCTCTCCCTCCATCTGGACATAGCCGCCCATGGGGATCAGCCGCAGGGAATATTTCGTTTCCCCTTTGCCGAAGCTCAGCAGCTTTGGCCCCATGCCGATGGCGAACTCATTGACCTTGATGCCGGAGAGCTTGGCTACCGTGAAATGCCCCAGCTCATGGATTAGGATAATCACACCGAAAAACAAAATAGCGAACAGGATAGGCCAGGCCTTGCTCCAAACGCTGGCGGCATCAAGTAACAAAATCGGAATATTAATACCGGGTCACCTCTTTCATATCGAACAGTTTAGGTTTTTGCCTGTTTGCGTACAAACTCCCGCGCGGCCGCACCCGCCTCACAGATATCATCCAATGTGTAATCTGGTCGGTCGGGCGCACACTCCGCAGCCGCGGCCACCAGTTCGCCGATCTCCAAAAAGCGGAGCTTTCCCTCGCGGAAGAGGCGATTCGCCTCCTCATTGGCCGCATTGGCCACCGCCGGGTATACGCCGCCGCGCAGAATCGCTCTGCGGCATACTTGAATCAGCGGGAAAGCCTCATAATCCGGCTCGGCGAAGTGCAGCGCGCCAAACGCTGCAAGGCTGAGTTGCTCGACGGGAGAGACATGCCGCTCTGGATACGTCAGCGCATATTGGATCGGAATGCGCATATCCGGCACACCCATTTGGGCGATGACAGAATGATCCGCGAATTCAATCAGCGAATGCACCACGCTCTCGCGATGGACGACGATATCCACCCGCTCCGGCGGCATAGAAAAAAGCCATACGGCCTCAATCAGCTCAAGGCCCTTATTCATCATGGTGGCGGAATCGATCGTGATCTTCGCGCCCATGCTCCAGTTGGGGTGGTTGAGCGCCTGCTCCACCGTTACCCCGCGCAGTTCTTCTTTCGTCCTGCCGAAAAACGGGCCGCCGGAAGCCGTTAGGATAATGCGCTTGAGGGCATCCTTTTGCCCCGCGGGCGCGCCTTGAAGGCACTGAAAAATTGCGGAATGCTCGCTGTCCACCGGCAAAATTCGCACGCCCTTTTTCCGCGCCGCCTCCATCACAAGCTTACCGCCCGCCACAAGCGTTTCCTTGTTGGCGAGCGCAATCTCTTTGCCCGCTTCAATAGCGGCGAGCGTCGGCAAAAGCCCCGCCATGCCCACAATGGCGTTGAGCACGGTATCAGCGCCTTCGCAGCGTGCGCATTCGATCACGCCATCCATGCCGGCGAGCACTTTGGTGCCCGTATCTGCCACACGGGCACGCAAATCCTTCGCCGCTTCTTCGTCCACAACGGCGGCCAGCGCGGGGTGAAACGCCCGGATCTGCTCCTCCAGCACATCGATACGGCTGTTGGCTGTGAGCGCGCAAACGGTAAAACCGTTGAGCCGAACGACATCCAGCGCCTGCGTTCCGATCGATCCAGTGGAGCCTAAAATGGATAACCGCTTATACATTAGTATGGCCCTCCTTTCTCTGCCAGGCAGAAGTTTTGTGTGATTTGGCACAGCCAAATTCTGGTCTATTTTCTGACCCTAAAGAACAAAACTTCCAAGGTTGAACATCTCTCTTTTAACTTTATGCGCCTATCTCCCTCGTTAGTAGGAAAGCATTGCCGCCAATCGGACGATAAAATAGAGCACTGGCAGCACAAAAAGGCAGCTGTCAAACCGATCCATCACACCTCCATGGCCGGGGATCAGCTTGCCGAAATCCTTCGCGCCATAATTGCGTTTGATGACGGAGGCGGATAAATCGCCTAGCATACTGATGATTGCCAGCGCAATCGTGATGAGAATGACAGCCCAATAAGGCAAAAGCAGCCGCTCCTTAACCGCCAAATTAAAAATCAGGAAAACCAGCAGATTAATAAGCACCGCGCCTACAACACCGCCTACGGCGCCTTCCCAGGATTTTTTGGGGCTGATCTTCGGCGTCATCTTATGCTTGCCAAACTTGCTGCCGATAAAATAGGCAAACATATCCGTGACCCATGCGCTGCTGATGCCGAACAACACGAATAGCAGGCCGTCCGCCTTTGAATACGCCTGCGGGTAGACCGTATAAATATCCCGCAAAAAAATCATGCAGGAAAAGGCGAGCGGAATCCCAAGGGAAACAAACAACGCGATTGCTACATGCTCAAACCGAGTGATCTCATACTGCGCCAGCATCAGAATGAGCAGCAGTATCGTATAGCCAATCGCCACCAGCGGCACAGGCAAATTGACCCCTGCGGAAATCAGCACCGGCAGCAGCGCCGAAAATGCGACGCTGATCCCCATGATGGCTTTATTCTTCACCTGCGCCACACGCTCAATTTCAAACACGGCTACACCGGAGAGCAGCGCAAGGAAAAGGGAGAAAAACGGCGTATACGTGCACAAAAGCATCGCAATCAAAAAGACGACCACGCCCACGCCGGATAGGATTCTCGTTTTCATTTACAGATCACATGCCTTTCATTGATAAGGCTTCGTCTTGGAAGGGAAACACTGGTTTCCCGATAAAGTCTTAATAGAATTGCCCAAAATGCTTGAATGGCTCAAATACCGCCAAAACGACGGTCGCGCCGTTGGTAGCTTTCCAGCGCCTGGTCAAAATCAGCCTCAGTAAAATCCGGCCACAGCACATCGGAAAACCAAAATTCCGCATAGGCCGCCTGCCAGATCAGAAAGTTAGAAAGCCGGTATTCCCCGCTCGGGCGGATAATCAAATCCGGGTCCGGCTGCCCAGCCGTATACAGACCGCCGCCGATTTGTTCCAGCGTAATCTCCTCCGGCTTGATTTTCCCCACCGCCGCCTGCTGCGCAAGACGCTGTACGCTTTGCAGGATTTCCTGCCGGCCGCCGTAATTGACGGCAATATTGACAATCGTTTTCGTCGCGGCGAGGCTCTCCTTCTGCGCCTGATTCATCAGGCTGATAATATCGCCCGGCAGGCCCTCCTGGCTGCCGATAAAGCGGATGCGCATGCCGCGCGCCGCATTCTCCTTTTTCCGCTCCTCCGCCTCAAAGAGATATTCACGTAAGAGCTCCATAATAGCGGAGACCTCTTCCGGCGGGCGCGCCCAGTTTTCCGTGGAAAAAGCGTAAAAGGTAATATAACGGATGCCGATATCATTGGCATACTCACAAATCCGGCGAAACACACGAGCCCCTTCCCTGTGCCCTTGCGTGCGCTTGAGGCCGCGTTGCTTTGCCCAACGGCCGTTGCCGTCCATAATAATCCCCACATGCTGCGGGAGCCGCTCCCGATCGATAACGCTCATTCCTCCGCCGCCTTTCCGCCCGCAAACCGCTTGCGAGCAATATTTTCCAGCGTGAAAAAAGTGATAGTAAAATGCCATCCTGAGGAAAAAGCAGTCTTGCGCCGCCTTCTCCTCAGAATGACAATCACAGCAACGCCAGTGCAACAAGCAGCTGGCGTTCACCCAGATCAGATTTCCATAATTTCCTTTTCTTTTGCCTGAGCAATCGAATCAATTTCCTTCGTAAATTTATCCGTGATCTTTTGCAGCTCGTTTTCGCCGTCTTTCAGATCGTCCTCCGTGATTTCAGAGCCCTTCTTCATCGCCTTCAACTTTTCAATGCAGTCGCGGCGGATAGAGCGGATTGCCACCTTCGCCTCCTCCGCAGTTTTGCCGACCGTTTTTACAAGCTCCTTGCGGTGATCCTCCGTTAGCGGCGGAAAGATCAGCCGCAGCACACGGCCATCATTTTGCGGGTTAATGCCGAGGTCAGAGGTTTGGATCGCCTTTTCAATAGCGTGCAGGGTGGAAGCATCCCACGGCTGGATGGTCAGGATTCGGGCTTCCGCCACGGAAATCGCCGCCATCTGGTTGATCGGGGTCGGCACGCCATAGTAATCCACCTGGATTTTATCGAGCACAGACGCATTGGCCCGCCCGGCGCGGATAGAATCATACTCGCCATTTAGAGCGCGAATCGTTTTATGCATGCGCTCATTTGCATTCTCATATACTTGCTTCATCTCCATGGGGGTTAGTCCTCCTTCACGATTGTACCAATATTTTTGCCTAACACGGCGTCTACAATATTATGGGGATTGTCTAAATTGAATACCAGAATGGGGATGTTGTTATCCTTGCAGAGGGAGGCTGCCGTGCTGTCCATCACATTAAGCCCCTTCTGGAGGATATCAAAATGGGAGAGCGTATCGAACTTCACCGCATCATGAAACTTGTTGGGATCGCGGTCATACACACCGTCCACATTTGTCGCCTTGAAAATGATATTTGCATCGATCTCCGCGGCGCGCAGAGCGGCCGCCGTATCTGTGGTGAAGAAGGGGTTGCCGGTGCCGCAGCCGAAGATGACGACACGGCCCTTTTCCAGATGGCGGATAGCACGGTTGCGGATATACGGCTCCGCAATCTGCTGCATCGCGATCGCCGTCTGCACCCGCACGGGCACCGCCAGCTGCTCCAATGCATCCGCAAGGGCGAGGGAGTTCATCACCGTGGCCAGCATGCCCATATGATCTGCGCGCGTACGATCCATTTCGCCGCTGGAACGGCCGCGCCAAAAATTGCCGCCGCCGACGACCAGTCCGATTTCAACGCCCATGTCAGAGCATTCCTTCACGGCCTTACAGATGTTTTGCACCGTATCAAAATCGATACCATGGCCCTGAGGACCCGCAAGCACCTCACCGCTGAGTTTTAAAAGGATGCGCTTATATACTGGCTGCATCGTAAAACCTCCGATATTCAGTTTAGGGTGATCCTTATCACAGCTATTTTACTGCATTCGGCGCGCCGTGTAAAGAGAAAAAGAGGAATCTCCCTGCGCGAACAGTAGCTGTATACTATTATATATTGGAAAGGCCTCCGAATCTGTTAAAATCAAAGCGTAAGCTAGGCAGCGGGAACCGGAAGGGCTTCCGGTCTAAAAAGCGCTTGAAGATTTGAAATGGGCCGCCGTGCTGGACGAGCTCTATCCCGCTAGAATCAGCAAAACCGCTAGACTGCCAGATCCCCCTCGGCCCGAGGCCCTTGCCAAACAGAGTTCAGTTAGGTATGATGAAGGGGAACGCTCCGCTTTTTACATAAATCCAACATTAGTATGGAAAGGATGGCCTGCATCATGACACAGCTTGAAACCATGCAGCACGCAAAGCAATACCTCGACCAGCTCTCCAACGGCACCGACCCAATCACGCAGGAGCCACTCAAACGGGACGATCCATTGGCAACGGAGCGCCTGCAAAAATGCTTTGCCTATGTATCCGGCATTCTGAGCCAGGTCATTGCGAACGGGGGCCAAATTTTGGCCCGCCACCCTAGCAGGAAGCTCCCATTTTCCCTTTCAGAAGAGGCTCTCGCACAGGTGGCCATTTCTGAAACCCCCATTCCCATTAAAGCCTTTGCGGCAAATGTGAATGCCCGCATCGATCCGCAAGCCTCCCGTCCTCTCTCGCCGGTAGCCGTGACCAATTGGCTGGTGGAGAAAGGCTATCTTACGGAAATCACGCGCGCACAAAACAAGCGCATGCGCGTTGCATCCCCGCTCGGCCAATCAATCGGCATCATAAGCGAAGAGCGCGTTAGCCGCACGGGCGTGCCCTTTATGCTAAATCTATATCATGAAAAGGCGCAGCGCTTTTTGCTGCTACATTTGCAGGAGATCACCGCAGAACAGCACGAGCATCCAACCCCTGCGGAAACCCTGTAAAAGCTGTGTGCAGAGAAGGGGACTGTTGCAAAATGAAATATTTTTCAACAGTCCCCTCGCCTTTGATTGGAGTTGACAGATGTTGATATCTCCAGTATAATAGAAGTAGAACAAATGTTCTTATATGCTTTTGCCGCCTATGTTAGGCGGCCTTTTTCATTGAAAAGGAGGGATTTTGATGCAATATCTTTATTTTGTCTCCGGGCAGGCAGGCAGCAGCGTCCATGAAACGCTCTGTTTGCTGCGGGATATTTATCGCTTACAGGCCAGCCCTTCTATTTATCATAGCGCAGATGGGAATGACGGCGCAGAGCCGAGCATCTGGCGGATTAATCCCGCCGCACTGGCCTCCATCCGTTGCTTCCCACCCCGCGGCCTTGGCCCTTATAAAATGGTCTATCTATACAAACCCGCATATGAACGGGAAAAACAGCTGCGGGAGGCCGGCATTCCCTTCCCCGTTGCCCTGCGCCACATCCTATGCGATCTTTATGCGTTTCGCGGTTGGGAGGGGCAGGCCGACCTGATTTTGCAGGAACATTCGCCGCAGGCCGCTGCCATGCGCCTTGCCGAATATATCTTGCAAAGCGAGGGCTATGCGGAGGAAACCATTTGGTAGAATTGAGGCGCTGCTATCGAAAGGATGGTTTATCATGTCACAAATCAAAACCTATCAGCATTTTGTCTTTAAGCTGCATACCCAACGCCTGAAAAAGGCGGGATGGTCACTTTCCCTGACCCTTGCGGATGCAAGGCGCAACGGGGAGTTGGTTGCGCTTGCCGACAGCACGCTGCTGCGTTTCATGCAGGAACTCCAAGGCGTGGCAAATCGAGCGGAACGCATCTATACGCTGAAAACAAAGCTGCGCGCGCTCCGACAGTCCCCATCCTCTCCCGCCGTCCGACGGGAAATCCAGCAGGCCTATGACCGGCTCGACCAGCTCCAATTCCAACCGGATTACCTCTGCCTGGTGATGGATTCCATCGCCGATTACCACAGGGCAAACAAAGGTTTTACCGTCAATGGGATTCCATTTGTGCGGCTGCTTGGCACAAACGGGGGTGTGAAAACCTCTACGATCGTTTATGTCAACCAAGCGATTTTCCCAGCGCTGATAGAACGGCTAGATAATGGCCGCGATCCAGCCGTTCCGCTCGTCCCAGCCAAACTGGAAGCTTATCGCGCGCTTGCTTGCAGCGGTAGTACGCCCGTTTCCGCCCCACGCGGCGTTCTGGTGGTTGAGGACTGCGTTACACACTTTTCCGCCGATGTTATCCGCATTGACGATCAAGCGCCGGGCGAGCCCAACTTGACGCTGGAACAAAATGCCCCCGTTGAGCTAATCGACAGCGACGGCTACGGCCTGATTTCTCCTTCGTTGAGCAGGCAGTGGAATGCGGAGCTTGGCGGAGAAGGGCCGCTCAGCGGCTTCTGCATCCGCAACGCCTGGTGCAAAGGGATGCTGTTTTGCTTTGACTTCCATCAATTTGCGCACAAGATTGCCGGGAGCTATCTTGTGCAGGATATTTGGGGCGATACGAAGGATATCCGGGAGATAGACGTCATCCTAACAGCCTCTATGCTCAAGCTGTGGAATTGCTATCAAAGCTGCCAGGATTATCTTGAAAATTGCCGCAAGCACCACTATTGCTTCAGCGTGACCAAGGCGTGCCCGCAAAAGCTGGAGTCGGAGCGAAATTTGAACTATCAGTTTCTTCAAAGCTACCGGCTTACACACGAACAGCTGGAAACGCTCATCCGCCCGACTATTACGGAAATCGCCGATGTGCTCGGAGGAGATTGGCGCAAAAGCCTGCTTTTTTTGAAGGGGACCGAACTGAATGAAGAAAACGCCCTGCAAGGAGGGCTGAACTTTGCAAACGCTTTGATGGCAGATGCGCGATTGATCTGTGATCCGTTTATCCAGGCAAAAATTCGGCAGATGATTACAAAGCGGATCGAGGCGGCAAAAATCGGCGTCATCCGTGTCCATGGCAATTTTTCCATCGTCAGCGGAGATCCCTACGCGCTGTGCCAAAGCATATTCGGCCTTCCGGTAACCGGGCTGCTGCGCGCAGGCGAGGCCTATAACCGCTATTGGAACGATCAAAAGGCGGCGCGCGTCGTCTGCTTCCGTGCGCCCATGACCTGCCACAATAATATCCGCCTGCTCTGCATGCGGGATACGGAAGAGATGCGGGATTGGTACCGCTACCTGACCACCGTGACGATTTTTAACGCCTGGGACACCGCCGCTCACGCGCTCAATGGCCTGGATAAAGATTCGGACAGCTGCCTTCTCACTGATAACCCCATTTTGGTGGAAAACACGCGAGAAGATCCCGCCATCCTATGTATCCAGCGGCGGGCAGAAAAAAGGCGAGTGACACAAGCGGATTTGATCCAAGCAAACATTAACAGCTTTGGAGATGAAATCGGCGCAATCACCAATCGCATTACCTCCATGTTTGAAGTACAGGCCCGCTTTGCCCCGGGGAGCGAGGCCTATCAAACGCTTGATTACCGCATCAAATGCGGCCAGCTGTTCCAACAAAATGCCATTGATAAAGCAAAGGGGATTCTGGCAAAGCCTATGCCGAAAGAGTGGTATAGTCCTTCCTCCCTGCGATGCTCCGAAGGCGATTCGCCAGAGCAGGAGCGACGCAAGGCGCATCTGCGGGAGTTGCTGGCAGATAAAAAGCCCTATTTTATGTGCTACCTCTATCCGCAGGAGCGAAAGCGTTACCGCGCCTATGCCGATCACGCAAACACAAAGTGCTTGATGGAATTCGGCATTTCGCTTTCAGAGCTATCCCAAAAACACATCCGCTCTCCGGAGGAATGCGCCTTTTGGGAGGAATACCAACGCCGCATGCCGCTCGGCACCGCCCCCTGCCTGCTCAACCGGCTGTGTTGGCGAATGGAGGCGGAATTTGACTCTCTGCTCAAGCACCGGACAAAACGGGCTGCCTTTGACCATACCCTCCTGAAAAGCGGCGTTTATTGCAGCAGCAGCCGGAAAAAGGCTATCTCTTCCCTCTATGAAACGTATGCGCGGGAGGTGCAGCAGTTCAAAAGCCGAAGCGCCAACACCTACATCCGGGAGGAAGATGCGGCCCGCACGCGGGAATTTCTGCTCGATCAATTCCGGCGAGAAAGCGCCGCATTGTGCCCCAATGAAGCGGAATTGTGCGATATTCTCATTGACCTGTGCTATTGCGACAACCGCTCGAAACAATTCGTCTGGGATTTATGCGGGCATGTGATTCTCCGGAACCTGCTGCAAAAAAATGGTGGTATCATCCATTATCCGGCTGCGGATGCAGCGGGAGAGATCGTATATCGCGGCCGGCGCTTCTCCCTAAAAAGCCAGCAGATAAAACTTTAGGAAAGAGGATGAGGAACCATGGAACTGATTCTCAACGAGCATGCTTTTGCACAGCAGGCAATCGCCTGTGGAACGGTTGGAAAAAAACCGGCGCAGACCTTGGGCTGCATTTCCCGTTACCTCTGTTATGAGGGCTATGAGAAGCCACAGATTGAGGAAACGCTTCACCGGTTTATGCGGGAGAACTACGCGAATTATCACGCCGTGCAATGGAGCGCGGCAATCGAGCACATTTCCTCCCGTGCGGACAGACGCCCCCTCTTACAGGCCAATCAGATTGAAATCACCCAAGAGGAGCTTGCAAGCATCCGGGCGCTCGCAAGCCAGCCTCTGGAACGGCTTTGCTTTACACTGCTATGCCTTGCAAAATATGCTCAACTCATTAACCCGGCCAACGATGGCTGGGTCACGCAGAAATGGAGCGCTATTTTCCGCATGGCCCATGTGCAGGCGGGAAAGGAGAGGCAGGCTGCCATGCTGCATACCCTGCGGGAAAAAGGGCTGATCGCATTCAGCCGCGGCGTGGATAACCTCCATATCCACGTATTATTCTTTCGCCCGGCCTCACAAACGGCCTGCGCGCTCGATGACCTTCGGGAGCCTGGGCTTTTCTATCTCTCGCTGCAAGGGGAACGGATCATCCGCTGTGCATGCTGCGGGAAACTCCTTAAGCCCAAAACAAACAATCAAAAATATTGCCCGGACTGTCGGGCGGAAATGAATTTAAAAAAGACGCTCGCACGCTATCACGCCGCTACTTTTTGATTCAGAACGCACCTGATTGTGCCCCGGAACCCGCGTAGCTGCTAGGGTTTCCGGGGCTTTTTATTTTTGTGCTGCAATTTCTATTGTGGTAGGGGAACGGGCAAAAGCCCCCCTTCCGTTTAAACCATATTCTCATCTTAAAAACAAGGCGGTGAATTTCCTTTGAGTCTTACACAACGAGCCCGGTATAAACAGACCATCATTGACCTCCTGCAATCCTCCCCGGCGCTCACGCAGGCTTTGGCCGCAGGCGATGCAAATGCAGACGCGGAAGTGGCAAAGCAGCGTATCTTTCCATACCGCTTTACCGCATTCCCGTTGCAGGAGCCTGATTGCTGTATCAGCGTTGATATTGCCACCTCCAAAAGCAGCACATCCAGCATTCGTACCCATCAAATCTACATTTGGATCTGTTGCAACAAAGCGCTGTTTCCCGGCGGAGCATATGAAACGCTTGCGGACACACTCGCATCAGAGACAGACCATCTTCTGAACGAAAGCACAAATTTCGGCATTGGACGCCTACAGTGGGAAGGCATGCAGCTCTATGAGCCCACGCCAGAATATTACGGCTATGTCCTGCAATATTCGGCCTCCGACTTCAGCCGCAAAAGAGGCTGACCGCACACTTTTCTTCTATACCCAATCAGAGGAGGTTTCACCCCATGACGCGTCTCAACGAGTTGGATTTGCTCAGCCCAGCGCCCTATCCGCTCGCCCGGGTGGGCCATGTAATCGCGCCTACCCTGCGGCAAGTTGCCGCCCTCGGCTATGAAACCTACAACGCCTATCTCTCGCTGTTATCCCTGCATGCCGAGCAACTATTTGCGGCCTCCGGTCTGCCGGATCCCGGTGGGGCCAACGCGTTCCATACGCTGATCGGGAATCAGGAGCTACGCGCGCTTTTATGCGCTGCCTTTTCCTTTTTCCTGGTGGAAGACGCCGTGTTTTCACAGGCGCACAGCGCCCTTCTCTGTATGGCGGAAGGGCATCCGGTGGGCATCATCCATGAAGCGAATTATGAAGACGTATGCGATTGTATCCTTCAGCGCAATCATGTAGATAGCGCCCAACCCAACCGTAAACAGTTCCGCAACGACAAGGCGCGTGAAATCTATGAGAAGCTACAGCGTGCCAAAAAAAAATCACCGCAGCAGGCGAAGGAGAAGCAGGCGGATGCGAGCCTGCCCAACCTCATTTCCGCGCTGTGCGTTCAACATAACAGCATCAATATGTGCAATGTATGGGATCTGACGGTTTATCAGCTTTACGATCAATTCCTGCGCCAGAGCTACCTGAACCAGGTGAATATCCACGCGATGAATTACGCGGGCTGGGGCGGCGAATTCGACCCCAACGACTGGTATAAAAAGCTATAGGCAGCCTACCCGCCTATCACGGCCGTTTGGCCGTTTAGGATAAAATTTAGAAATTAACGGAGGTAACACAACATGAGCAACCATGTAAACCCGAATATGTCCAACCGCGAGGTCGCGGATTTTACGCTGGTGGATTTTAAGACAAAGCAGCCTTGGCTCAACGTCGATTTCGCCAACGTTACCACAACGGAAATGGCGGCAACCCGCGTGCTTGCAAAGGGCGGCCGCGGCGCAGCGCCGCGCGTGCCCTTCGATGGCGAGCGCACCTGCACCATGAAGGTTGACACGCAGATCACTCCCATGAAGCTCTTCGCCATGCTGGCAGGCACAGAAATCCTCACTAGCGGCAAAGTATTCACCCGCGAGCGCCTGACGCTGGCAGCGGGCAAGCTGACACTCTCCGAGGAGCCGGTCGCCAATTCCGTAACAGTCTACAAGGCGGATGACGACTGCGGCGCAGCTATCTCTGCCACAGTGGCAGAAAAAGCCGCTACCATTGAGGATGGCTCGGATGGCGATGAATACATCGTTTACTACATGGCCAACAAAGAGCAGGGCATTCAGATTGTCAAATTCAAGAGCGACGTTTTCCCGAAGGCCTACACCGCTTATGGCGAAACGCTCTACAAGACGGAGGACGACGAGCTGCTGCCGATGAAGCTCGTGATCCACAAAGCCGTTCCGCAGGCGGCATTCAGCCTTGCGCTGAGCAATACGGGCGACCCGAGCACCCTTTCCATGACCTTCGACCTCTTTGCCGTGGATGGCAACGACTTCCTCGATATGCAGCTCATCGAGGGTTAATCAAAAATCTGCCTTTTCCTCACTTTCTTCTTTTTGCATTTCCTCCAAAGCGCTTCGGGGCGGCATTGCCGCCCCGAAGCCATCTTCAAAAGCCCTCTTTTTACGGCTGGAACAGGCATTCCTGCCGTAAAAAGGGTGCTTTTACCCTCCCATCAATCCGCGCCCTATTCCCCTACCATGCTCACCCAATAAAAAAACAATCGCAAAGGAGACGACGATCATGCGAAAAAAGCTCACCAATGCGCAGGTAAAAAAACTCACGGCGCTGCGTCCCGCCGGATGCGTTAGTATTCTCTACCGCTGCGGAGAGGATGAAATTCCGGTTCAGCTCAAAAACACATTGAGCCTTGCGGATACCTCCGCTTTTATCGACCGCGTCGCGCTGGCTTCCTTCACAGCAGAGGGCGATTATATTCCAGAATACCAGGAGGTAATGATGTTTGGCGCAGTCCTGCAATTTTTAAGCAATGTGCCCCTACCGGAGCTAAAAGAGCCGGAAACCGAGCGCAAGCTTCTGGACCTTGCGAAATTACAGGAGATGATGGATGCTATGGACCTGCTCACCCGCATCCGCGCCATGTATAATTCCAAGGACGAAGACGAACGCCGGCTCTGGAAGCTTTTTGACCGGCTGGAATGCATGGTGCTCGAAAAACTTGAGTTCCTCCGGCAGCAGGCAGCAGGCAAATCAAAGCTAGACAGCGTGTTTGAAAGCGCGGCCCGTCTGCTCGATCAATGGGAAGGGGCGTTCGACGGCATCGACCTGCATGCCTTTGCCCAAAGGCTTTCTCAGTTAGAATCAATTGATGAGAAAAAACTCGTGGCAGCGGTGTTGGAGCATTCCGCACAACAGACGAATGAGCCGGCAATGCCAAATTAAAATGAGCCAAAAACGCCTATCTTAAAAAAGGATGTGATCCTGTTTGAATAACGATACGGCAAAGATCGTTTTGCAGGCCGATCTTTCCAAAAGCGCCGCAGCCATCGCAAAGCAACTCCCGAAGCTCTCCGATGAAATTGCGCAGCGCGGCAAACTAAAAATCCAGGCAGTTATCGACCCCGCATCAATTCAGGAACAGGCGATGAGCGCTATGCGGCAGGCGCAAGGCCTGCTATCCGGCCAATCTCTCTCACTCTCCGTGGCGCTGGATACGGACAGGCTCGTTTTATCCGATCAACTAAGCGCCTGGATGCAAAAAAATTCAGCCGAAGCAGAGCAGTTTCAAGCAAAGCTCAACCGGCTGCGGGAAAGCCTTGACGGATTATCCAGCGTGCAAGGCCTTATCTCCCTGGGCGGGAAGCTCAGCGCCGCCTCAAGCGGCAGTGCAGGTAATGAAATGTTTGCCTGTGCCGCATAGTAATATGCGGCAGAGAAAGCAGCTGTATCGGTTAAAGGCCAGCAGTGGTTCAGACCGAGGAAAGGCCGGCGGCGGCAACGCCCCCGGAATCCGTAGAGACTGTAACGGCCGCAGTGGCAACATTGGGGCCTGAGCTGCTCCCCTCCCACCGGGGAGGGTGAAGATCCAGTCCGTACTCGCACAATAACACCATGAAATGCGAGAGGCAGGCTGAAAGACCTGTCCGCCATGATGAGAGAGCCCGATGGAAGCCCCTGTGTGAGAGCAGAGGCTACCCGCTCTAAAAGCAACGCAAAACCCGGCTTAATGCCTGAAATCGTCAACGACACAGCGGAAGTGACGCAGCGACAGCTCATTCTGATTCATCATCTCAGAGAGCTTTTGAACCTCTGCCTCATTTTCAGAAATCCTGCAAACCCGGTCTAATACTTTCCCCTCCTCTGGGCAGATAGCCTCGATTCCGTACATCACCTCTTCTTCCACATCTTGATAGCACACAGACATCCGAACAACTCGATAACTTGCTGTCTTCATTTTTGAACTCTCCTTTATCTTTTTGTCATGAGCCACGCCCACAATAATAAACCATACCTGTATCATTTTTCAACACATTTCATTCACTAATTCCAATTTCTGTAAGTCACTACAATTTAATGCGTACGTTTTTGTTCAAAATATGTATAGATATTGACTTATTAGAAATATATTGTCATCTTGTAATAGATTATAGATCCATATTTTCCCCTAATAGTGATATTTATTAATTTCTAATATAAGATAATATAATCTTTTTTTAGGGAGTGTGGATAAGACAAAAAAATTTTATTATCTCCTCATATTAACAAAAGTTGTAAATATAATTCGATAGAAACTACCTATATTTTGTCGGATATTAAGCAATACAAAAACCCATAAAATTGGTTTAGAGAATTTTTAAAAAATGATTTTAAAGATATTTTTTTTATTTAATTGCAGTCAAAAAAATAAATAATAAAAATTTAGAACAATAAAAATTGTATCTTGTTGAGGATATAATTGCGGATAAAGAACGAATCATATTCCATATTTTGTAATGACCAAAACAAATGAAGAGGGGCTCTTTATGGATAATAAGTTGCTCAAATAATTGCATTGCTCCCCAATATTTTCCGAATGTTGCTCGAAAGACAAAAAAAGGCCCCAGCATCGGCTAGGACCTTTGAAGAAGATAAAGATATTTTAAAAGGGGAAATCAGAATATTATAAAACAGACCGCAATCAACTCACAGACCGCTAACTCTCGCACCAAGAAAACCCCGGCGGAAACCGGGGCTGTTTCTGTTTTACGATATGTATAAATATGGTAGGGGCGAACACGGTTCGCCCCTACGGGTGTGGAGCCATAATCATTATACCAACTGCATAAATATTCGTCAAAATAGAGGCCATTCTAGCTACAAATGCAACAAAACAAACCGCAATCAATTCACAGGCTGCTAACTCCCGCACCAAGAAAGCCCCGGCGGAAACCGGGGCTGTTTCTGTTTTACGATATGTATAAATACGGTAGGTGTGGAGCCATCAGCAAGGCGGCAATTACCAGCGGTAGCCGCAGTTGTTGCATTTGAAGGTTTTGCCCGCCTCCCCATTGGTGATGCCGAAATTGCCAAAAATCGAGATCGTTCCAATGCCGCTGATGCGCGAGAGATTTTCGCTGCCGCAGGTGGGGCATTTGGGGTGATTATCAAGCGGGCTTAGCCCGGCTCGGTTGCGTGCAATGCGCTCCTGATCCTTTTGCTCCCGTTTCTCATATTTCTTTTGATTAAACTGAGGATTATCGTAGACATATTCCTCGCGCACGGTTTCTTCCAAATTCTCAAGAGCGTCACACCAATCGTCCTTGTTGGGAGACCTCTGCCAAAAAGAATTGTATTCCTTCCCCGTTGCCATCATTTTCCCTTTACATTCCGGGCATTTTTTCTTAAGGGAAGCATCTAGGCAATCGGCGCTTTCGTCACTTATCACAAAACCGCATACTGGACAATAATATACTTGATTCATTTTTATTCACCTTTCTTAAACTTGGTATCATATTATCTCTCACCCTGATTTTAGCCTCTCACCTGAGATCAGGAATATTATACCAACTGCATAAACATTTGTCAAAATAAATCTCATCATGGTCACAAAAGTAACAGAAAGAACAGCAACTTGCTCACAAGCGCCGCAAACGTCGCCAAACAGACGGCGGTCGGCGCGGGCGACGGGTTGATTAAATCCGTCGCCACAAAAATCAACGCCGGCGCAGAGCTCAGCAGTGATTTGCGCGGCGATATATTGGCATTAGAAAAATATAATGGAGCTCTTAACGCTGGTATCGATCCGCAAAAAGCCTTTGAAAAGCATCTCGCCAGCGCCTCCAAAGCCGCCAAAAACCTCGCTCAAAATAGCCAGGGGCTGCCCGTTTCCGTGGACAACTTCAAAAGCTCTCAGCTTCAAGCCGCCACGGCCACCAAAGCCTCCACCGCCGCAATGGTCGCCCAATCCGCAGCCTCCGCGCTGGCGGGCGGCGCGATCAATATGCTTGCGGGCGTAGCGCTCAACTTCCTTGTGCAAAAAATTGATGAGGCCGTACACAAGCAGGAAAACCTGCAAGAGGCCACCAACACCGCCAGCGAAAGCTATGAATCCCTCGTTGGGGAGATCGAATCCATCCAAAGCGAAATGGAAACAACCGCCCAGCGCATGGACGAACTCGAAGGCAAGGGCGAGATGACCATTTTCGAGCAGGAGGAATACGAGCGCCTCAAGCAGGCAAACGAAGACCTGCTACAGCAGCTTCAAATCAAGCAGGCCCTTGCCAACCAGGGCAAAGTTGCAACCGACGCCGCCGCAACAGAGGAATACAACAACTTCAAAGAAGGCGGCGAAGGTTATCAGGAGGCCATTGCAAACCGAATCAAAGACCTGGAATCGCTCACTGCCCAGGAAAAACAGCTGAATGAGGACATCGCGCGTCTGAAAGCCACCGGCGATGAAAAGCAGCTCAAAAAGGCGGAGAAACAGCTGGAGGACATTCAGGAGGAAAAAACGGACAAGACCAAATCCCTGACGGATATGATCTCGCGCCTTCAGGAACTCTCCGGCTCCTTTGCCGATTCCAATCCGTTGAAAAAAGAGGTAAGCGATCTGCTCGACCTCTTCATTGATTTTGATACCAAAACCACACCGCTGGGAGACCGCATTAAAAACATTTTCAACAGCTCCGAAAACACCGGCGTGCGCGATCAGCTCCTCGAAGCCGCCGCACAAGGCAAGGATGTGGAAGCCGTTTTTGACCGCATCGCCTCCTCACGCCTGAAAGACGCGCTGGCCGACGCGGGCATCAGCACCGCCGATATGGCCAAGCAGTTTTATGAGCTGGCGCAGCAGGGCGATACGGCAGAGGCGGCCTTCCTGGTGTTCGGCTCCACGATGTCCAACGTGACGGACGAGGGCCTGCGCAGCTTTGGCGAGCAGGTGTATGAGCGTATGGAATCCGCCAAGGAGCAGTTCGAAGACGGCAAAATTTCCGCGGAGGATTACTTTAACTCACTCAACAGCGAGCTGGAAAACGTAGATTTCAGCGAATATACGGACAATTTGGAAGAAGCGCAGGGCATGCAGGCTGCGCTCTTTGCCTCCACCGCGCAGGAAGCCGCACAGGGCCTCTCCGACCTGATGGCCGATTTTGAGGCCAATCAAATCGACATTTCCGATTATCTGGATGGCTTCACATCGATTGCTGAGCTTGTCTCCTCTCTATCTGATACGGTGATGGAAAACGGCGATGCCTGGGCGGAAAGCGGCAGCATGACGGAGGAATCCATCTCCGCCATGCAGGGCGCCCAAACTGCCATTGCCGACGGCTGCGCAATGGTGGAGCAGTATAAAGACAGCATCTATTCCCTGCAAATGATGACCTCCGGCTCCCTGCAAATGGGATCGGCTGAATTTAACCAGCATGCGGCAATTGTGGCCGAAGACCTTGCCTATATTGTAAGCAGCAACGGTGAGATGGCCGATCAGATTCGGAACACGATGGGCTCCACCTCCGAAGAGATCGCCGCCAGCCTGACAAACAACGTCAGCAATCAAGGCATTGCCACGCAAGCGATCGCGGCCAATACCAATAAGGGAATCTCTTCCATGGCAGGCGGCGTCGCTACGCTGTTCCAGCAGCTTGGCGATATCATCTCTAACTTTAAAATTGACCTGAGGCTAAGCGTCAAAAAATTCAAGCTAGAAAGGCCTGATGGCTGCCTGATTCCGCTGCCACAAGCGGACTTCAGCCTCGAGGCCACCGAATCAACCGCCGCGACGATGAAAAGCATTGGTTCCGCTATTTCTAACTTTGGCAATGACTTGCAGGCAAATATTGAAGCAACACAGATTACTACAGAAGATTTCAAAATCAAAACAACCGGCAAAGGCAATTCGAGTGGCTTCAAAAAGACAAACGACGGAAATTCTAACGGTATGCAAAAATCCGGCGGCAACGGTTCCGGCTCAACCGCCTACAAAAACGAAGCCCTCGACAACGAATTAAAGCGCATCGAGCACCTCAAAGCCATCGGCAAATACGAAAACGACGAGCTCGGCTACATCAAAGCCCTGGAAAACGCGAAATCCAGGCTCACGAAGAAGGAATCCGAGCGCTGGCAGCTCGAGGAGAAAATCTACGCCGCCCGCGAAGCCTATGAAAAGCAGCAGCTCGATGACTACCTCGACGAAATCTCCTACAAGGAGGCCATGGGCAAGTACGATGACAACCAGGCCCAGAAGATCGCCGACCTGACCTACGCCTACAACAAGCTTGCCAAGAAGAAGGAAGACCTGCGTAAGCTTGAGCAGCAGATCTACAAGGAGACCAAGGCCTATCAGGAGGCCGAGGCCAAAAAGGCCAAAGACGCGGCCGACGCGATTGAAGATATCGTCGACATGCGCATGAAGTATATCCGCAAGGAGCAGGAGCTCAAAAAGAAAGCGCTGGAGGACGAGCTCGACGGCTACAAAAAGCTCTACGACGCGCAGGCAAAGGCTCTCGACAAGCAGAAGGAAGCCGACGACTACGCCAAAACCGCCGCCAAAAAGCGCGCGGATATCGCAGAGATCGAAACGCGGCTGAATGAGCTCTCCGCCGACACGAGCGCCGCCTCCCAGCGCGAGCAGGCCGAGCTGCGCGCCGAGCTTGCCGAAAAGCAGGAGGACCTTGAGGAATACGAAAAAGAGCAGTCCATCGAGCGGCAGAAGGAAAAGCTCGATGAGGAATACGCCCTGCTGGAAGAGCAGAACAACGCCAAAATCGAGAAGATTGATGAATTCCTCGATAACGAGGGCGCGGTGCGCGATCAGGCCATGGCGGATATCATGACCCGCAGCGAAACCGTCTACCAGGAGCTGATGGAGTGGAACGCGAAATACGGCGACGGCATCAACAAAACCGTGACCGACGCGTGGAAGGCCGCCACCGATGCGCTCAAAACCTACGGCACGCAGGCAAACGCCATCAAAATCTCCGAAAACCCTGGCGACATCAAGCCGCCCGTCAAAACGCCCAGCGCCGCCGCGCAGCAAAAGCCCGCCGCGTCCTCCGGCGGTTCGTCCGCCGCCAAGGCCCCGGTCAAGGGTGGGCGAGCGAGCGTGACCACAAAGGACGCAGCGGCCTATGCCTCCTCCTCCGGCAAACGCGTGGGTTCCTGGAGCACGATGGCGAAGAACGCGGGCGTGGGCTGGAACCAGAAGCTCTACGTGACCAACATCGCCAACGGGAAGGTTGCCATCGGCACCACCTCAAAAATTGGCAACACCATCGCGTGGGTCGACAAAAAGAACGTGAAGGGCTACCGCTCCGGCTCCCCCTTCATCCCCTCCGATCAGCTTGCGCTGGTGGACGAGGCCGGGCCGGAGCTAATTATCCGCAACCCCGTGCAGGGCAGGCTCACCCACCTTTCACGCGGCGACGGGGTGCTCAACAGCACGCTCACCGAACGCATTATTGCCCTCGCGCAGAACCCCGCCGCCTTCCTCAACCAAAGCATGGCCAAGCTCTCCTCCGCCTTCGGCGCGGGCTTTGCCCCGGGCGCCGCGCCCTGCATTCAGATCGATTCCAAGGTGATCGTGGAGGGCAATGCGGATATGGAAACCGTCAAGGCGCTCGAAAAGGCGGAAAACCGCATTGCGGAAAAGGTGTTCACGCAGGCGAATAAGAAATACCTGCGCAGCGGCCATACGATCAACCCAAAGCATTTGGGGTAATGGATTCTAAATAACCAGACGACAGATATTGACACATCCCCCGGAGCGGCAGGCCCCGGGGGATGGATGAAGGAGGCTTTTTATGCATCTCTCCGGAAAGTATTTCAACTACAACAACCAGTCCTCCGCCATCTGGGGGCTGTTTTTCGCGCAGGTGGAGCTCACCCCCGACCGGCGCAGAATGGGCGGCCCCGCCTATTCCACGCAATATAACCGGCTTTCACACCACCATTTTCTCCAGCAGGATACATGGGAGGAGCCGCTCTCTTTCGATGTGGAGATCGTATCCGACCGCGTGCTGTCAGACGCGGAGGTGGGCGAGGTTTACGCCTGGCTTTTTCATGAAAAAGCGTTTCGCAAGCTCGAACCCCTCTCCGACGAATACGACGGCGTTTACCTCAACTGTGTGTTCCACGCCGTGGAGGAGATCGAGGGCGGCGTAAACGGCAAGTATGGAGCGGTCGGCTTCAAGGCCACCTTGCTGTGCGACGCGCCCTGGGGCTGGGAGGATGGCGAAGCCGTATACGAAGCGGCGGAGATCGGCACGCAGATGGCGTTTGAGAACCCGTCCGTTTACAAGGGCTATCTCTACCCGGAGGTTATTCTACAAACCGGAACGCAGGGCGGCAGCGTCATGCTGCAAAACGTGACCGATCAAAACCGCCAAACGGCATTTACCGGCCTCAACGCCACGCCGCACACCATCACGCTCCGGCCGGAAACGCTGGAGGTGCGCTCCACCCTTTCGACCGAGCCGATCTATAACAGCTTTAACAAAAATTTCTTCCGCCTGCTCCCCGGCCTGAACCGCTTTGCCGCGACCGGGGACATACAGAAGCTCACATTTCAATACAGGATTGCGAGGCTGATATAATTGCTTGCTCAATTTGATTCCTTCGGGAATTTTGAAATCCCGCAGATCACGCTCTGCAACCCGGATGGCCGCGCGCTCGGCATCCTCTCGAACCTCTCAGACCGGCAGATGAATATCCGGTTTAACGATCTATCCGATCTCTCCTTCACCATCCAGCGCGGCGCAAAGGAGTGCCGCTGCCCCGTCTATGAACAGGTGGAGCCCTTTCGCTACCTCCTGGTGGATGGAATCGGCTATTTCGTCATCACGGATGTGTCCGTTTCCGAAGAGGGAAACGACGCGTTCAAAACCGTGGAGGCCTCCTCCTGCGAATATGAGCTGAACAACATTCAGCTCGGCTACTATGAAGGCACCTACCGGTTTTACAGCGGAGACGACAGCGACCCGAAAAACTCCCTGCTCTCAGATATCATGAAGCGCCTCCCCTCCTGGCGGCTGGATACGGACGGCATCCCCGCCGCCGTTGCCGCGCGCTCCCGCACCTTTGACACAACCGATCAAACGGTTTATGCCTTCCTCATGACGGAATTGGAGGAGGCGTATGAATGCCTGTTTGAATTTGACATATTGAACCGCGTCATCCGTGTTTACGACCGCTATCAATACGATAACCGCACGGATATCTGCCTCTCCACGGAGGATGTGCTCCAGGGGCTGACCCTGCGCACCAAATCCGACGAGATCAAAACCGCCCTGCTCGTCAAGGGCGGCAACGGGCTCGACATCCTCAGCGTAAACCCGCTGGGCACCAACTTGATCTATAACTTCAGCTATTACGCCACAGAGGAGTGGATGGACGCCGCGCTGATCGAAAAGGTAAAAAACTGGCAGGCCCATGTGGACGCCCTCACGAGCTCAGAAAACAGCGCCTTTCAGGTGCAGCGTGCGGAAATCAGCAAGCTTCAGGGGCGAAAAGCCGAAAAGGAAGGCGAGATCACCCGCCTCAAGCAGGAGCTTTCAAACTTGCAGGTGCAGCAATCCGCCATCATCAGCGATACGGCGTCACAGGATATCAAAAATGCAAATCTCAAAGCTCTTCACCCGCAAATCCTGGCTGCAAAATCGGCGCTGAGCACGGCGGAAGGCGCGCTCTCTTCTATTCAAACACAGCTCAACACAGAGAACGACAAGCTTTTGGCGCTCCAAAAACAGGTGCGCTTAGAATCTGTATTCACACCGGCGGAGATGGAGGTGCTCTCCCGCTTCATCCAGCAGGGCGCGTATACAGAAGAGAACATCACAAAGCAGGATAACATGAGCTATGAAGAGGCGCAGGCCCAGGCGCTGGAGCTTTACAACAAGGCGCAGAGCCTGCTCAAAACCATCTCCACCCCGCGCTATGAGTATTCTGTGGAAACCGCGAGCTTCGTGTTTCAAAAGGAGTTTGCCCACTTAACCAGCCAGCTCAAATCCGGCTGCCTGATCGACATCCGGCTAAGCGAGGAGGATATTGCAAGCCTCCTGCTGCTTGAAATGGCGGTGGATTATGACGGCCGCTCCCTCTCCCTCACCTTTGGCAACCGCTATAAGCTCAGCGACCCGAGCGCGCTGTTCAACGATCTCGTCGGCGGCTCCATCGCCAAAACGGCAAGCACGGTGGAATACCTGCGCACCACCTTCGATTTTAAGCAGCAAAAAGACGATCTCGACCATCTGGCGGAGCTGAAGGATGAATCGATCAACCTTACGCACAATATGGTGGTCAACGCGGATAACCAGGTGATGGTCATCGACGCCTCCGGCATCAACGGCCGCAGGGCGGTCATCGGCGAAGACGGCCTTCCAACCGGCGACTACGAGCCTGAGGTTTTGAAAATCACAAATAATACCATCGCCTTCTCCACGGACGATTTCGAAACGACGGAGACTGTGCTGGGTAAAAACCTGCTGCCCGACGGCGCGACCACGCCGGACGGGAAGAATTACATGTACGGCCTGAATGCGAAGCTGCTCATGGGCGATCTGATCATCGGCGAAAATTTGAAGGTGAGCGGGGAGATTGAGGGCAGGCTGATCAACGCAAAGGGCTTAACGGTGAATAACGGCGTGACGGACACGCTCCGGGTGGATGAGAACGGCGACGTCTCCCTCAACGTCAAAAGCCTAAGCATCACGGGGAACCAGGTGGCGACGCAGGGGGATTTGACGAGCGGGATCAATGGGCTGCAAATTGGAAGCCGGAATTATATTAAGGACAGTGTATCAAGAACTTTAACTGCCAATTCCACGAGTGATTGGTATTATAACAACCTATACACAGGCTTAGAAAATACGCAATACACGTTTAGCGTAGGAAAAATTTCCGTCATTTCGGGAAGCGCAACCAAGGTATCCGTTTTGATCTATGATATAAATAACGCAAAACTCATTCAAACGATGTATTTAAATGTGTCCAATAGCAAGCAGCAAATCTCGTTTACCCCGCCACCCAGCAGCGCCGCCTTGAGCTTATTAATCTATGCAGGCGTTGCCGGAAGCACGGCTGGAAACAGCCTAAAATACGAACACATGAAGCTCGAAAAAGGATCAAAAGCCACCGACTGGACGCCCGCCCCGGAAGACCGCTCCTATCTCATCAACACCCTCTCCCCCACGCAGGCGGACGGCCTTTGGCTCGGCAGCGACGGGAAGCTGAATATCACGGCGACGCAGATCAAGGCGGGGAGGTTGCAGTCGAAGGATGGGAGTTCGTACTTTGATCTGGAGAACGGGAAGATAGTAGGTAAGAATGCGGAGATGTCAGGTAGTTTCAAGGCACTATCTCCTAATTATACATCGGGAGAAGGATCATCTGTTACTATATCCGGCTTTACACAATCAGGATCGAACTATAACTGTGCAGGCCTACAGTTTAGGAATGCTAGCAACACTTTATATGGCGATATGTGGGGCATGGACATGGGGAGCTACGGTTCGTCTATAGGGATAGAATGTAACGGTGTATCTATTGCTGTAGTCAAAAATAGCTCTGGAAAATATATAAGTATGCAAGGAAACTATGCCAGTCTTAACAGCCAAAATTTGTACCACACAGGCACTATCCAAAGCGGCGAAGCAATGGTGCCAAACGGCTCCTTGTCCGGCAGTATTTATACCGGAGAAACAACCGTATACTTTTTACCAGCCTTTTCAAAAGCGCCTCGCGTTATTGTAACACCCCGAACCGGGGCCCCGTACACTGTCCAAGCGGCAGTCGGCGGACCGCCTACGGCCAACAGTGTAAAAATCATCGTGCAAAGAAACACCAAAACAGCAGACGGCTATACCGCTGTGCAGTGGATCGCGGTTGAGCCAAGATAAGGAGGTCGCAAAATGGCATTTATAAAATCCGACGTTGAAACCTGTTATGGATTTCACGTCCCAAACGCCTATTTAAAAGTCACACGCGCGGAATTCAGCGCGAGAAAAAAAGCCTGGGACTATGCCGTATGCGTCTACGCGAGCAAAGAGGCAGCGGCTGAGGGCAAAATCATCTGCGATTATTATATTGGAGAAATCCCTTTGCAAATTGGCGGAGACTTGCCCGACATCCTCCGCATGATCTACGAGGACATTAAAATGAAGGCGCAGGACGCGGATTCCTATCCTGAAATCGCTGAAAAATTTGCGGACTGCATAGACGACGTGGAGGAAGACTTGCCCTCCCCCTCCTATGCCGAGCTCGCCGCCGCAACCAATATCCTGATGGGAGGAGAAAACGCATGAGCATCATCGACGAAGCCCGCGCCATGCGGGCAAGCTATATCGCCCTTGCGCAAAGCGCCCCGGATGAGCTGCTTTCATCCGGGGATTATTTATCGGTTTTTGATCCGCTGTGCGGGGATGGCGGCCTGATCCCCGCGCGCAGCGTGCGCCGCCATGAGGGGAACCTTTACCGCGCAAATGCGGATTGCTGGGATCGGGAGGACAATTGGCCCAGCGCCGCGCCCACCCTCTGGACGCAGGTCACGCCGGACGAATGGCCCGCCTGGGTGCGGCCCTCCGGCGCGCATGACGCTTACAACACCGGCGACAAGGTGACGCACAACGGCAAACAATATACCTCACAAATCGACGGCAACACCACAGAGCCGGGAACAGACGAACGCTGGTGGAGCGAAACGAAAGAATAACCAAGTGGAGGAAATATACTATGCAAGAATATCTTACCCGCCGCAAGGCGGAACTCCAGCAGGAATATAACAGCCTGACGCTTCAAAAATCGAATTTGAGCAGGCAGCTCAAAGCCTGCCGGGAGCGCATGGCGCAGCTACGCGGCGCATTCGCCGAGCTGGAAGCGCTTGCCCAGCAACCGGCATCTCCGAATATTTCCGAGCCGCAGGCATAGCAATTCCCCCATTCCATAAACATGAAAGGATGAACGCATCATGCGAACCGTACGCATTGATTTCACCAACCAATCCGTTTCCTATCCGGATGGCACATTGGCCGGCCGGCGGGGCGAACACCTGATGACACAGCTCATCATCAGCCTGCCGGAGGAAATGGGGGCTTCTGAAATTGAATATTATCGCCTCGCCTTCTGCCGGTATGGCAACGAGGAGCGCATTTTAACCAATCGGATCACAGAAGCCACGGAGGGCGACCGCGCATACCGCTCCGGCAACCTGATTTATTGCAAGCTCTGGCACGATTTAACGGATGCGCAAGGCCTCTTTTTCAATGTGGAGGGCTGCCGTGAAAAGAACGGTGAGGAAGTGCTGCTTTGCAAATCGCCCCGGGCTCGCCTTAGCTTCCAATCTGCCGTTTCCGGGGAGGAATCCGCCGCTGACACACCGCTCTCTTCCCCGCGGGACGGCATCACACCCCACATTGGGGCAAACGGCAACTGGTTTCTCGGCTCCCAGGATACCGGCGTTTCCGCCGCTGGCCAAAAGGGGGAGCCGGGTGAAGCAGGTGCGCCGGGCACACCCGGCCAGCCCGGCATCACGCCCCATATCGACAGCGCCACGAAGCACTGGATGACCGGCGATACGGATACCGGCATTTCAGCCGAAGGCACGCCGGGCCCACACGGCGCAAACGGGGCGGACGGCGTGAGCCCCACTGTTTCAGTCGTAAGCAACACAGGCACGGAGTACAGGCTCACCATCACCGACAAAAACGGATCTATCACCACCCCAAACCTGAAAGGGCAGAATGGCGCGGGCAGCGGCAGTGTTTCCGTAACGGTCGGTGAAACAACCACCGGCGCGCCTGGCTCAAACGCCACCGTCACCAATTCCGGCACAGCCTCCGCCCCGGTGCTGAACTTTACCATTCCGCGCGGCGACAAGGGGGAAACAGGCCCCAAGGGAGAGCCCGGCATACAGGGTCCAAAAGGCGATCCAGGCCCAGCAGGCGCCAACGGCAGGGACGGCACAGACGGGGTAAGCCCCACTGTGGCGGTTGCAAGCAATACGTCCACAGAATACAAACTTACCATCACCGATAAAAACGGCTCCATTACTACCCCTAATTTAAAAGGCCAAAACGGAAGCGGCGGGGGCTCCGGGAGTTCTTCCTCCTTTACTACACAGGACGTCCCGCTGGTGTGGACGTTAGATGCGGATTTAAAAATCATGTACGCATTACTGGACATAGATCGCGATACGTTTTCCCGTATCTTGGGGGGATATTCCCATGCGGTAGACGATGAGATCGCGTGCATTAAAGTTCCCGGCGCATTTTCACCCGGCGGGCAGTTTCCTCTTACCCTGTATTTAGGGCAACTATACGGATACTTTCCCGATAATAGCGGATATAGTGTGATAGCAGATTTGCGGAACGTGTATGCCGATGCGGGTGGCGGGGCAGCTGCCGAGGTAATTATAAGCTTGTATCAGGATCTTTTTCAAACGATGCGGCTATATATTTTGGAGGGGTGATGAGCAAAATGAACGCGGAAAGGATACAGGAAATTGTGAGCCTATATAAGCAGCTGCGCGCATATAACCAAGCGCTTGCAGAGCAACGGGAAACCGCGCTCCGTGCCGCTGCGCAAACCCTGCCGGATGATGTTGCAGCACAAGCTCCGTTGCTGTACCCCGCCTGGGATTGGCAGTCCTGCAAGCGGGATATGATCGTCAATTACAACGGCCAGCTGTACCGGGTGCTTAACACGCCCACCGATAACCGCCCGCCAGATGCGGAGGGGATGCTGGCCGTCTACCGCCCGATTGTACCGGCACACGCTGGGACAACGGCTGACCCCATCCCTTGGGTGTATGGGATGGATTGCAAGGCCGGGCTGTATTACAGCTATGCGGATCAACTGTGGCTATGCAAGTCGGATATGGCCCCCTGCACCTGGATACCGGGCACGGCTCCAACGATGTGGGAGCAGGTTTCCATTTAACGCACCGGCTACATCCCGCAATAATATCATAAAAAGGAGGTTCTTTTTTGAACTGGGAATTGATTTTAAAAATTTTGATTACGGCAGGCCTCGTCCTACTCGGCGGCCTCTCCCTCTATTGGAAGCAAAATACCAAGCTTCAGCAGCAGGCTGGACAGCTGATCGGCGAAGCGGAAAAGGCCTTTGCGGATACCACCAAGGCGGGAGGTCAAAAATTTGAATGGGTGGTGGATGCTCTCTGCCGCATCCTGCCTGCACCCATACGGATTTTCTTTCCGCGCAGTGTGATCTCCTCGATTGTACAAAATGCTTTTGACGCGATTGAAGCGTATGCAAAAACACAGCTTGACCGATTTCTCAGCGAAAAATCCGACGCCTGCGCGGAATGACCCAGAAGGTTGGGAGGCGGATGAATGGATTTATTAGAACTATTAAAAACCATAGGCGCTGCGGCGGGAAATATTGTAACCATCTCCGGCTGCCTCGCCTTATGCATCCGTCCGATTCGTGAAAAGCTGGCGCGCTTTATCCGGCGCGCCAGCCGGACGGATGCATCAGAAAAAAGGATTGCGGATATGTTTGCCATGCTAGAGCAGCACATTGAAGCGGATCAGGCAAAAATCGTGAGCAGCGAGCTGCTCAAAAAGGCTTCCACCGAGCTGTTATATGACAGCCTCGATAAAATCTACCGCGATTATATCGGCGCTCCGGGCATCCCTCTCTCCGTCCGGCAAAGGCTTGTGAATTTGTATGCCGTCTATGCAGGCCTGGGCGGAAACGGGCATGGCGAAATCATGTATCGTGAGCTGCTGGAGCTGCCGATCATTACAGAAACTCCATTACAGTAGGAAAGGAGCATCTCAATTGGCTGCAACAATCTACATCGCCGCCGGGCACGGCGGGAGCGATCCGGGCGCGGTAAGCGGTAAATACATCGAAAAGGCGCTGACCCTCAAAACCGCGCTGGCTTGCCAGAATTACCTGAGAAATTACGAATGCGAGACCGTCATGGCCCGCACAACGGACAAAAGCTGCACAGTT